>VFQN01001192.1_pt1 | contig 44832 bp, 37 predicted proteins | sample 3512371 | NCBI WGS metagenome assembly VFQN01 (sample SAMN10412370, study PRJNA504923) | tailings metagenome | isolation source: Replicate 2 from Balatoc abandoned mine | place: Philippines: Itogon, Benguet | collected 2017-08-28 | reverse complement strand
GCTTCGGGTCGGCCTTGTCGGTGTGGAAGTGCAGGGTCGAGAGCGCGAGCACCGATGCGTCGCGTTCCTGTTCGGCCGAGACGACCTGTTCAGCGAGGGCCGGCAGGAGGACCTGTGTGTCCTCGTTGCGCGGGTTCAGTCGAACGGTCTTCTCGATCCACGTCGTGAGTTGCGCCAACGGTTCGAGTTGGTCGCGCCGCGCTTCCTCGTCGCGGAAGAGGGGGCGGAAACACTGGGTCAGCGCCTCCTCTTGCTGTTCAGGGGGGACGACGGCAATCTTCAGCGCGTACATCAGCGGGAGGACATCCCGTGCCAGCAGGTCTTGGACCTTGGGCACGAGGCGTGTGAGGCTGATGCGCTGATAGACGTAGCCCTTGGACTTGCCGAGGGCTGCCGCGACGTCCTCGATCGTCCGTCCCGCCGAGACCAGGCGCTGGTAGCTGACGCCCTCGTCGAGCGGATGGACGTTCTCCCGATGGAGGTTCTCGATGATGGTGGCTTCATCAGCCGCGGCATCATCGAGTTCGAGCACGCGTGCGGGCACCGTTGCGCAGCCGGCCAGCTTGGCCGCACGCAACCGACGGGCCCCTGCGATGAGCACGAACCCGTCCCCGTTCTGGCGGACAAGGATCGGCTGCAGCACGCCGTGGCGACGGACACTCGCCGTCAACTCGTCGAGGCTGGTTTCCGAGAACGACCGTCGCGGGTTGGTCGGCGATTCGTGGATCACGTTCGTCTCCAGTTGTCTGAACTCACGCATAGCGACACCTCGAGTGAAGTGGCGCCGGGGCCGCTGGGGCGCCGGCGTCGGACGCGCGACGAGCCACTCGCGCAGTGGGACGGGTGGACCTGGGTCGGCCCGTCAGGAGTTGTGATTGGGAGGAAGAGGCCGTGCGGACGCTGGGTCCGCACGGCTCAGGCCACGGCTAGTGGACCGTGGCGAGGAGACGGCTGGCGGTACGGTCGAGGGCGAAGCGGCCGTCCTGCCAGGGCGTGTGCTGACTGAGTCGTGTCAGTCCCTGCACGTAGCCCCACACCGAACGGGGATTCGTCTCGTGCTGCTCCGCGAGGCCGTATGCCTCCGACGCATGTTTCCTCGGCAGATCGAGCCGGGAAGTCACCGCGTCAATGACCCCGTCGCGGGTCGAGGCGATCTCCTGGGCGCTGGCGCGCAGGATCATCGCGCGATCGGTCGACGGGTCGGCGTCGAGGGCGGCGCGGACGCTCGCGAGCGAGTCCGACCATGCCGCCTGAATCGACGACCCCACGTGCCGGCGTCTGAAGCCGGCGACGTGCTGGAACCCATGGATGATGTTGTTGCCGCACACGACGCGGAACAAGAACAGATCCAGGGTGAGGGCGGCGGCTCCCACATCGCTGTTCCGGAGAATGAATCCGCGGAACAGGCCAGACCGGGAGCTGTCGGTCGGGTCATCGAGGTCACGGTTCCCGTCCACGAGGAAGAGGAACATGTCCCGATCACCCAGGTAGGCGCCGGACGGAACCCGTTCAGCGCCCCAGACACCGTCCTTGTAGCCGAGCGGCAACTGCCAGGCCGGGTGCAGGGCCATGAGATCGAGCACCCGATTGGCCAGCTCGTCGTGGTGAACGCGCGCGTAGCGAGGCGATGTGATCGCCCGCACGGTCCACGGGGCAGCGTGATCGGAGAACAGCTGGTGCTGTTCCCGACGATGCCGACGAAGCCCGTGGTTGATGGCCGCTGAGGCGATCGACGCGGGCAGCGTCCTCAGGTACTTCGGCGGCGCGCCGGCGATGGTGGCGAGCTGGTCGAAGCTCCAGTGCGTGAGAGCGGCCGGGCGACCCGACGCATCGCGCAGGGCGATGACGTCGTCCGAAACGGCCTCGGTCCCGAAGTCCACGGTCTCGATGTCCCGCTCTTCGGTGCCAGTCCGCCGTGTGCGGGCGGCCTCGTAGAGCGCGTGAACGGAGTTGAACCGTTCGTCTGGCGGTCGTGTGGCCCATTCGCGATGAGCCGTGAACGCATTGACAGTCGATACACCTGTGCCGTGCATGTGAGTACTCCTTTCACGTGGCCACTGGGGCGACGTTCTGGGGTGGCTCCGCATCGGGCGATGCGGAGGGCTGGCCGGGATTGGCCAACAGGCGAGAACTCAGATGTCGGCGGTCAGATCGTCGTCGATGTCACCTCGCAGGCACGGCGAACTCGCGCCGCACGACAAAGGGCCCAACGCGGCGCGTGACCAGCACTCCGAACAGCGACAGGCTGGGAAGGGCTGGCTCGGGCCGCCAGGAGAGCTGGTGTTCGCGAAGGGTCACGGTCGCATCCGGAAGCCGCGCCTTGAGCTGCTGCATCACGGCCCATTCGGCAGGAGTTGCCTCCGTCGCGTTGGTGCCGGTGATGGCCAACTCGGACGGCAGCACGCAGAGGCTGGGGCGGCCTGTGATGGCTCGCAGGGACGCCTGCAGGCTGTCCGCGCCATCGAGCGGATAGCGTGGCATGTCCGCCACTGTGACGAACGCCTCGTCCGTCAGCGCGTCGATGACCTCCGCGAGTGGGAGGAGTCCAGCCTCGTGCCGCCCGCGCTGGTCCGGCGTGCCGTGCTCGGCGACCCAGGCGTCGACCACGCGACTCTTCTCGTCGTGCAGGGCGACCTCGATCGCACGCCGCTTCAAATGCTCCTCTCGGTCGCGGCGGCGGTCGTCGCGAAACCGTCGATATGCCTCACGCGGCACGTCGCCAGCGGGCCCCGAGTCAAGTGCGGCGTCGAACATGACACGGCCGGCTGGAGTTGCGACGAAGCAGCGGCGAGGCGTCGGGGCCGGACGCACCATGGCGCGCTGAGAAGAGTCGCCGAGGAACGCGCGTGCCACCTCGGCTCGTCGCTCGCGGTACACGTCGCGCGACTCACTACGTGCCGACCGGAACTCGCGCGCCAGTTCGTGGTTCTTCGCCGCGATGCGGAACAGGTCGTCGAGCGACGGCGGGGCGTCGAACACCGGCGGCGTGTCGTGCCGCACGACCGCGCCATCGACGCGCTCGAAGTAGGGATGCAGCTTGAGGCGTGCCTGGCCGCTGACGCCGACGGCCACAAGGTAGAGGCGGTTCGATGGCACGGCCACCGTGAGGCGCTGCATCGCCTTCCCGTTGCCACCGGCCATCAACGAGGCCTTCCTGCCGGCCTCGGACAACTGGTACATGGCCGCCACACTCAGCGTCGGAACCATTCCTGAGGCCGCGAGTAGCGGATCGGGTGTCTGAGGCGTGAGAGCGCGCAGCGTCGCATCCATGGTTCCCCCCCAAGTCGGAACTCGTCATCGAACGAACCGTGGTCCCCAGGCGGTGGGGCGATGGGCCCGACCGCCTGGGAAGCACGAAGGAACGATCAGGAGGCGTGCTCGGTGCGGCTGTACGCGTCGAGGATGCACTCCCGAATCGCTTCCTGTGCGCTGGCGTCCCCGTTGGCGGGACGGAGCAGCGCGAAGCTTCGGCGTTCTCCGTTCACGGAGTACTGCCGAGCCGGAAACGTCACGTTTCTCCCTCCACCGCGACGTTCCCATACTGCGAAGCCGACCAGGCGCAGTCCGCTGAACGGACCGCTTGCAGCTCCGAAGATCACCTCCGCATCAGCCAGCTTTCCCTGGGGACTGCCGCTGGTGTTCGGAAGGATCGTGACCGACATCACTTCGCCGTTGCCTTTGGACATGATGGGCCTCCATGAAAAACGCCGAGGACGCTGAGTCGTCGACGTTTGGCTATGCCCCACGGACCGTTGTGGCGCGCGGAGCAAGGGGTGGGACGCAGGGGCCACTGAAGCGCCTGCGTGGACGAAAACTCGTCGAAGGCCCCACCTCACGGAGTGCCTTGCACAAAGAGAAGAACGCAGCGGGAAAGGAAAACCTTACGGGGGAACTTCTAGGGCTGCTCGTCGAACAACGACGGGAGATCCCGCGCGCCGTGGAGGACGCGAACGATGAGGACGGAGTGGTCAGAGGGTTCGACCCGGAAGAAGATCACGTAGTGGCGTCCGTGAGGGCACGAACGGATAACTTCCCCGAGTTCAGGCCGTGCCGCGTACGCCAGCGGCGCGTTGCCGATCTTGTTGCATCGATCGCGGATTTCCTGCACGAACGACACTGCCCGCGCAGGATTGTCGGCGGCGATGTAGTCGGCGATCTCTTCGAGATCGAGTTCCGCCTCAGGGGTGAGGAGGACAGTCGTCACCGGGCGCGCCGCTCCCGCGTCATGGCGGAGTACTTGCGCTCCAGACGGTCGAATACCTCATCCGCAGGCTTCCCGGGACCGCTCTCGAGCCCTTTGCGGATGTCAGACCGAAGCGCGTCGAGGGTTGCGAGGCGCAGGCGCTCCTGCTCCTCGAGCAGGCGGAGCGCGTCTCGCACCACTTCGCTGGCGCTGGCGTAGCGCCCCCCCTGCACTTGCTCCTTGATGAACCGCTCGAAGTGCACGCCGACGGCGTAGCTCGATGGCATGGGCTCTCCTTGAATGGCGTTATCAGCATTTATCATAAACGGATAGCCTCCACCGTCTCAAGTCCCAGCCCATCTCATCGGGAACGGGCCCCAAGCAGGCCGCCGACGGGTTCCCTTCCGTACCGCCGCGCCGCCTGAAGCTTCGCCCGCAACTCAGGCTCTGACCACGGCGGGTCGCAGGAGTCGTTCCAGGTGGCCAGCACGGCCAGGGCGTCGTCCTCCTCGAGGTCGAAGCCTCGCACAAGCCGGCAGCACACGCGGAAGGTTGCGGTATCACCGTGCTGTCCGGCCACAGCGGGCGGAATGGCGGCGACGTATCGTCTGGCCCGCTCCTGAGCGGTGGCGATCGACGGCGACGTCCAACGGCTCCGAGGTGCGTCGGCCGAAGCCGGCGGCGACACCGGTGGAAAGTCGGAGGGGTGACGGCATCGGGACGCCGCTGCGAACTCGGTCAACACGATCGACGCCGGGCGGTACTTGTGGTTGAAGTAACCGGGCAACCGTGTGACCTGCGCGCAGGACGTCGCGACCTTGTCCGTGCCGAGGTCCTTGGCCAGGTGTTTCTGCAACGCCTCGACGCCCTCCTTGCTGAAGCCGGACACCCGCCAGAGGACATGCAGCCGATTCGGGGACGAGTGCGTCACGTATGACGGCGGCGGCAGATCGCGACGCCTGGAGATGGCCGCCAGCACGGCGGCGCCGTCCCGGTCAGCGTCGAGGAACACGTGACGCACCTCCGCGATCGCGTCACGCGTACGCGCTCTCCGCTGCGGTCGGATCGTGTTCACGCTGACGAACACACTGAAGTGCCTGGCGTTCTCCGCCCGCAGCCATGCCTGGAACTTCGGACTGGCGATGAGCGACACGGGAGCGACACGTTGCGCGGAGCCGCCGGTGTCGTGGGCCTTCAGGAGAATGGCCACCCAATCATCCGGCCGAAACGCCGCGCGAAGGAACCGGAGCGGTGCATCCAGGTCGACGGCCATAGCTCCTCCTCACTCCTTCGTCAGCACCACCGTGCCCGTGAACGTGGCCTGCTGGCAGTCGGTCCCGGTGAAGTTGGCTTCGATTCGCGTCGCCTGCGCGGTGCCGACGCTCCCAAAGGTGCCCTGACACCCACGCGGCGAGGTGAACTGCCCCTGCGTGGAGATCTGCGCCGGCGCGGTGTTGCCGGGCGTCAGCGCAGTCGTAGCCATCGTGGTGATCGAGAGCCACGGATGATCGGAGCGCACGGTCGCACGGAAGGATTGCAAGTTCGTTTGCGGAACCACCTCGAAGGTCCAGCGGGTCGGCCCGGAACTCGCGGGCTGCTCGGTGGGGTCGCCCGGATTGACTGTCAGTGTCACCGTGCCCGACCACGTCCCGCTCAGGAATGACGTCGGCGCCGATGGCGCCGTCGGGCTCGGGCTGGATCCCCCACAGGCGGACAGGACAAGCAGGAATGGCAGTGGGCCACACCAGTGCGCGACTCGGGTCATGACTCGCCTCCTTCCGAGCCGGACAATGACGCGTTTGCGAGCGGCTCCAGGTGGATCCGGTCGGCGGCAGCGTCGTAGCCGGCAACGCGAACCACGTCCGTGACGCGCCGATCCCGGCCGACACGCTCGATGTGCACGACCAGATGGATCGCCAGGGCAATGGCCTCGCGGGTGCTGTGATGGGGGAGCCCCGTATTCGCCGTCAGGACACAGTGTGCCAGACGCGCCAGCGCCTGCTCGGCAGAGTTCGCATGGATGGTGCTCAGCGCGCCTTGGTGGCCGGTGTTCAATGCCTGCAGAAGGTCGAACGCCTCATGCCCTCGCACCTCCCCCACCAGGATCCGATCAGGCCGGTGTCGGAGCGTGGCCCGCAACAGGTCCGCGATGGTCACCGCCGGTAGCGGCGCCTCCTGCCCGAGGGGTGCCTGCGATCGGCGCGCCTCGAACCGCACCAGGTTCGGCTTGTCGATCAGGATCTCTGAGGTCTCCTCAATCAGGACGATGCGGTCGTCGGGCGGAATGGTCGATGCCAGCGCGTTCAAGAGCGTGGTCTTGCCGGTGCCTGTCCCGCCGGAGATCAGCACGTTTCGCCGGCATCGGACGGCGTTCGTCAGGCTGGTCGCGAGCGCTGCGGTCAGCGTCCCGGTCTCGACGAGTTCTGCCAACGTATAGCGATGCGTGAACTTCCGCACCGTAAGCGTCGGCCCATCGACGGAGCACGGTGGGAACATCGCTGCGACGCGCGATCCATCCTCGAGCCTCGCATCGAGCGCCGGCTGGGCCTCGGAGATCTCATCGCCGCAGGCCCGCGCGATGTTCTTGATGGCGACGGTCAGGTTCCGCACCTCCAACGCCCGTTCCGGGACCAGCTCCAGGGCGCCGCTGCGCTCGACGAAGACCCGTCGCCCGCCGCAGTTCACCATCACCTCGGTGATGGCGGGATCGCGCAGCAGGTCCTCGATTGGGCGCAGGAACGGGAGGATGCGGTCCAGACTGCTCACAGCGCGCCTCGCTCCAGGTGGTCGAAGTAGCTGGTCTGCACGTCCAGATAGTGCGGTTTGAGATAGCAGAACTGTGGCGGCAAGGGATTAACGCCGTCGTAGGGCAACACGATGGCCTGGGCGTTCTGGAGTTCCGTGAACACACGCGGGGCAAAGATGTGCTCGTGCACGGGCCCGTAGCTCTTGGTCGCCGTGATCGCCTGCCGCGTGGCCGCGGTTCGCCCGGTCAGGAAGGACACGTGCGTGTCGCTCCCCGATTCCGCCAACGAGTACCGCGCCTTGATCCGATCCTTCCGGCCGCACAACTCGGCCGCGTTGCGCGCGGTGAACTCGTCGCTGGTCGCCAGGAAGACCTTGTTGCGGAAGCACTGAAGCAGCGTGCGCCAGCTCTCATCGCCTGGCAGCACCGACCGCAGCGAACTGATGCTCTGCGTGGCCACGATGGGGATCAGGCGAGCCTGGCGCGAGAGGGCAAAGGTGCGCTCGTCGCCAGTCGGATCCGTCTCGCCGACCGTCGCGAAGGCGTGGTACTCGTCGCAGACGAACAGCAGGTCACGCCACGGGCGCTCCTTGGCGGCGGTGATCTTCGGGATGCGTTGCAGGACCGCGCGCTGGAAGTCGAGCTTCAGCATCACCCCGATGATCCGCGCCAGGCCGGGGTTCATGGCGACCGGGAAGTTCAGGGCCAGAACTCGGCCGGCTTCCAGCAGCGTGTCGATCGGTTCGAGCGGCTCGGGATCACCGGGTGCCCGCATACCCATGTACGCGCGACGCGGAGGACAGAACGCGCGGTGCACCGCTGGGTTGTCGTCGAACAGCGACAGGAACACGACGATGCCCTCCGTGATGTTCGACCGGAGGCGCGCGTCGAGCCGGCTCCATCCGTGTCGATACCAGCGCTCGAGCGCCTCAATCTGGTGCTTGCGCTGCTCCCAACCGGCACCGCGCGGCTGCTGGACCTCCAGCGTCACTCCTTGCGTGCGCAGGAAGTCGTCGAGGTCGGCGTCGTACGGGTGCAGCATGTAGCCCGCATCGTCGGGATACCACTGACTCCATCGAGTGGCGTTCAGTAGCGCGTACTCGGCATCGCGGATTCGGATGACGTCGCTCGGCTTGTTGAGGGATGCCTTCAGCACGTCGATGTCGTTCGCGATCCGGGAGTCGTCAAGGATGTAGTGGTACACGTCGGCGAAGGTCGTGTAGCCATCCATCAAACGGCGCAGAAGGATCACGAACTTCACCAGGTCCGTGTACGCCTGCTGCCAGAACGGCTCCTTCGACTTCCCGAACAGATTGTTCAGGAGCGTGGCGATCGCGTAGGCCACCGCATACGGATCGAGATCGTTGTGCAGAGGGTTGTAGCTGCGTCCAGTGTCGAGCCCGACCTCGGTGTAGTCATCACGCCGGCCGGTGTGCTCAAGGATCGTTCGCACTTGATGGCAGAAGTCCCCCTTCACCTCCATCACCAATGCCCCGATCTTGCGGTCCGGATCAGTCGCTCGCCAGCGCAGCAACTGGTCCACGTAGGGATACATGCAGGCCGACGTCTTCCCGGTGCCCACCGCGCCCAGCACCATGACTCCCGTGTACAGCCCACGCTGCGGGATCGTCAGCCAGTGCGGCTCCGGCGCCCGCCCGGGCCGCTCGGCGAAGTGGGTCTCGCCCAACACCAGGGACGGTTCGTTCCGCGTCTCGGGTTCCTGGTACGACGGCAAGGGCCGATACGCCCAGGACGGCCGGATCCCGGACGCCGCGATGGCGACGAGCGACAAGGCCATGGACGCAAGCCAGAAGGGCGTCGAGAACCACAGGACGCCGTACGCATAGGTCATCCCCAAGGCGATGTCGGGCCGTCTGGCTTCGATCACCGCCAGGAACGGATTCGACCGCTCGAGGGGGAACTGCCACAGACCGCACACACCGACGCCGACGGCCACCATCGTGGCCAACAGTGCGCGCGCGTCGAGGATCGCCCGAATCATCACAGCGTCCCGGTCGGTGTTCGCGGCTGGCTACGCGGTCGTCGCGGACACGGCCTTCGCGTGCGGCACGCCACCGTGATGGCGCTTCCCGCTGCTGCGAGGCACGTAGGAGTCCGGATGGACGGCCCTCCACTGCTGGAAATCCCTGTCCTTCGCGAGGACGTTGTCGATCACCTGGTTCAGCACGTACTCCGTCGGCTCGCCGATGAAGTGGGCGTATGCGTAGAGCGTCTCGTTGGTCTCGTGGTCCAGGCGCGTGCGATGCCGTACGAGCTGCTTGCCGCGCGTGCGAGGTTTGATCAGAGCCATGGCGTTGTCCTTCCGAACACTCGTTCCGTGGAGCCGCGGCCAGGCGCGTGGCCATTGGTGCCGGCACGCCTGAAGGCAGCGAGTGGGCAACGGCGGCCGACACTGGGCCGGCCGACCGCTGGGCCACGGTGTCCCGCACCGATTGGGCACGGCGCTGGGGCGTGAGCGACCCTCCGGGGCCGCCACACGAAGGGGGTGGCGGCTGAAATCGGGGGGTCGCTCACGCCCCGTTTCCTGATGTGGCGCGGCATCGGACCGCTCTCTGGGCGGCACAAGACGCCGCCCATGCTCGTCACCGCCTGACGGCGCAAGTGCCTCCCTGGCAATGACATGCGCCCATCGATCGCAGTCCGTGCCCAGGTACTTACGGAGTGCCAACCACCAGCAATCCGGTGCCCTGCAGGGGGCCGAAAGCCTCCCGGGCCATTAGCCCCCCTATTAGCCCCCATGCCCGTCGTCATGCCGTGCCTACCAGGGGAGAGAGATGAAGATACGGGCGAGGCAGCTCGCGCCACTCGATTCTGCCGGTCCCGCGCTCCATCGCGTCCGCGAGTACGCGCGACTCCAGAGCCGCCACAGCCTGTTCGCCGACGTGGTTCCAAGTCCGATAGAGGACCGTGTAGCGCGGGGCCCCGAACCCTCGCCTGAGGCGTTGGTAGCGAACCCGATCGGTGCTCTCACCGCCGGCTCCCTCCAGGCGACGACGCTCGGTGAAGTACCACCGGAGTTCCTCGACAACCGCAGGGCGCAGCGGGCTGCCCAACTCCTGGCGAGCCGCCGACACGTAGGCGTCCGTGGCGTTGTCGAAGTGGCTCGGCACGAGCAGTTGCAGGGTCCATGACGGCAGTGCTCGAAGTAACTCGGCATGCCGAAGCAGAAATGGTCGAAAGTCCACCGGCACCTGCCGGGTTACGAGGTACAGGAAGACGTGCTCGGAGCCGCTCGGCTTCACGCCCACGGGGAGCCGGTCAGGGAAGTACCGGACGGTCGTCTCCTGCCCGGATCCGAAGATGAGATGCGGGAACGCCTCACGACGAATGACGCTCCCGACTTCATGGGCGAAGTGCGTCACCTTCTCGCGCTCGGTGGCCAGCCATGTCAGGTCTGGCCGCTCCAGCACGGCGTCGAGAATCATGATGTTCTCGACCGCACGCGCCAGCGTGACCGGTTTGCGAAGGCGTGAGTGCGGTTCTCCGATGGCCTCGTACAGCGCCCGGTGGTGGACGTGGTAGACGCGGGCGCGGCTGTGGATCGACTCGGACGCCGTCGCCAGCTTCCTTGCGATGAGCCTGGCGAAGAAGTCCCGGCTGTTCTGACCGTAGACCAAGCCAGCGAACGCGCAGTATTGCCTGATCATGCAGACGCCCGAATGACGCATGACCGTCACCAGGAAGCGGGCCTGACGCTCCGTGAAACCCTTTCCAATGACCTCGCGCACGCGGTCCTCGAGAGTCACGACAGCATCTCCTCGGCCAACCGCACGCTGGGCCGGCGACCCGAGCGACCGCCGCCGGAACCGCCACCGATGCGAGCGCCCGCGGCGCTGTACCGTGTGAAGCCCGCGCTCACCTTGCCCGCAGCGTGAGCGCCCCGATAGTGGGGTGTCATGACTTCAACGTCTTCGACTTCTCGCACCCCGTCTTCGCGCTCGCACTCCAGACGGAGATCGGGAAATTGGACGTGGTCATCGACCATCGGCAGGTGGTGCTCCTCGGCCCACCGGGCGACCTCCTCCGCGCTGCGCTCCGGTCGCCCAGAGGAGTCGCGACGACCGCGGTTCCGCTCCTGAAGGAATCGCTGATACTCGCGCTTCAGTTCCTCCTCCAGAACAACCCGCTCGACGCGCACGCCACGCTGCTCCAACCGGGACGAGGCGTCTCGATAGGCTGCATACAGGCGGGAGTCGTGTGCCAGTTCCCTGGGGTTCCGAATACCGGCGTAGAAGGTCTGCCGGTGGTCGGGCTCTCTCTCGCGACGTGCCCCGTCCAGCAGGGCGCGCCCGCGATCGGTGAGGGTCACGACGGCGGTGCGTCGGCGGCCCACGACGTACGGCATCGTGCGCACGAGCCCCTCGCCTCGCAGGCGCTCGACGTCCTTGCTGTGCGCTCCTGGTCGATCGCGTGCGCCACGCAGTTCATCCATCGGCACCACCCGAAACGCGCCTGCGGTCGCGAGCACGCGCACCTCAGAACCGCGAAGTGTGCCCTGCCACTCGCGTCGCTGGACAGGCTCTCGCATCCGTCCACGCGGAAGGGTCAGCTCTCGTGTCAGCGCGTCCTGTCCGTCAGGGCGCTCGTCCCTGCGGGAGGGGTCTCCAGCGCCGCGTCCGCCGCGCGGCATATCCGACTGCTCCCGTTCAACGTCCCGCACATCAAGCTCACGGTACATGGCCGCACTCCTTTACGCATTCGGTCTCGGCCCAAAGTCGTCGAGAGCGGTGTCAGACGTGCTCAGTTGGCGGTCGAGGTGCAGGAGTTTGCGACCGGAGTCTCGCAGGAAGAGCCACCGCGCCACGCTGTAGTAGAGGGCGCACAGGTTCAAGAACAGCACGAGCGTGACGCCGCCCAACAGCCAGCCATGCTGGCGGAACAGGGCGGCCTTGTAGGGGGCCAGGAAGACGAGTTCTCCGGCCAGCCAGGCGACGACAAGGAAGACTGTGACAGCGGCGAGGAACGCGGCGTTGGCAATCATCGCCCCGCCTCCTCGAACGCCTGGTCGACGCGGAAGTACGACACCTGCAGCCCGAGTGGGTTCACGCGCACGAAGGCGTTCGGCACGCGATCGCGCAGCGAGAAGTCGACGTGGGCGACGAACGTCTCCCGCGCCCGCTCGTGGCGCGTGCCGGCACTGTAGGAGACCTTCTGGAAGTTGATCGCCGCCTTGAATGGCGTCGTCGTCAGCTCACTCAGGCTGACGTTCTGGACGACGATCTCAACCTCGTCGACCGACGGGTTGGTCACGAACGCTTCGATGCTCCGCGTCTGGGCGTTCTGCGCGATCGTGGCGTCGGCCAGCCCCGGCTCCAGGAACAGCAGCGAATCCGGATACTCCCGCTGCACGGTGGCGCGGATGCGGCCGAAGTGCTTCACAACGAACTGGGTGAGGAAGTAGCGCAGTTCGGGCGGTTGCGGCTGGTAGCGAGACGCGTCGTAGGCGACGGCTTCGGTCCGGCCCACCTCGTCGATCCGGACGACGAGCGGCTTGACGTCAGAGTACTTCGCGGCCGTGTAGACGTTGAGTCCGATGAGCCCGAGCGCGACCAGCGACACGAGTACCAGCGCGATCTTCAGGTACGTGTTCAGCACCAGGGCGGAGCCGTACACCTCCACGAACTGTCGCTTGGCGTTCTCCAGTGTCTTGGGATTCACGTCGCCGACGGTCGCGCGCATGGCTCACCTCGTGCTTATCCGCCGAACTGCGCTCGGAGGAGCTGGTAGCCCATCCATCCCAGGCCCGTCAGCAAGCCGAGGGCGGCTGCGATGAGGAAGCCGATGATCAGCAGCCGGGAGAGCTCCGGCGACGCGGGTTCCTCGACTTCGTGCGTTCGGCCCGTCGGCCATCGTCTCGACATCTCAGTCCTCCCTTACCGTCTGGACATGAACCGTCCGAGGCCCACGCGCTGCGGCATCGCACTCTCTCCGCTCGACCCGGAGAAGATCGACTGCGTGAGCGACGGCACCTGCAGGATGCCGAGGCAGAACGTGGCGACCACGGCAAACGCCTGCAGCGCGTACACGCCGTACTCCGCCTGCGTGATCATCGGCGGCAACGTCGAGACGTAGCGGAACACGAACTGCTCGAAGATCATCAGGAAGGCGATGGCCACGACCGGCACGAACGAGTACTGGATGAAGGAGCGCAGCCATCCCCAGAACAGCCAGTCCAGCTTCGGCACGATGAAGAACGGCACGAAGATCGGTCCGAGCAGGGCGCACACCGCGGTTGCGATCAGACCGAATGCGATGACCGCCAGCGACACGGCCTTCGCAAACGCGATGAGCAGCAGGACGGTCCAGTAGATCAGGTTCGCCAGGATCGACCAGGGATCGGGCTGCATGAAGTGCTCGGACAGCTCGTCGAAGTGGCGGTAGATGTTGTCGAAGGACCGGGCTTCGAGGACCGACTGGAAGTAGCCGGCCTGATCCGTGATCAGGTTGCTGAACGACACCCCGATGCCCGGCAGCGGACTCTCGTAGAACGCGATCAGGGCATAGCCGAACGAGATGAACAGCAGGAGTTTGGCAAAGTCGAACATCTGGTCACCAAGCCCGTCGTGGCTGAACATCATCCGGATCCCGTGCCAGGCGATCAGGATCGTCGCGAACGCGATGAACAGCGTGTAGCCAAACTGCAGGAACACCGGTTCATACGTCAGCAACAGGCTCATGATCGCCTGCTGAATCGTCGGAATCAGATTGAGCGACGGCTGCGTCGGCATGGCCCGCTCCCGTCTGTCTTACGGCTGGCGCCAGGTCCGGAGGGCGTCGCCAGCGCCTGCGACGAACGCCTGGTTCACGGCCGCGCGGTCGCGCCACGCGGTGAGCTGCATGTTCATGGCCGCGGTCTCGGTGTCCCGCGCCCGTTTGCTCTCGACGAGGAGCTGCTCGACCATCCCGTCCAGCAGCTGAATCCGTGCCTGGCGCTGCCGGGCGCCGATGAGACCGGCGCCGCTGATCTTGTCGAGAATGGCGGTCGTGCTCTGCTCCAGCGAGTCGTTGGTGACGTCCCGCTCGAGACCGTCGATCGCGGCCAGTTCTCTCCGACCGTTGTATCGCAGTCGGCCAGTATCGTGTGTCGCGGCAATCACGGCCGCGTCGGTCAGGTCGAGCGTTGCCAGCCGGCTCGACAGTGCTCGCCTGGCCACCGCCGGGAGCCGGCCAATACCGGAGGCCGGATCGATGAGCGGATGGCTGATCGCGAGGAACGCCTGCCCTGAGCCATCGCCGTAGTTCAGCGCGGCGTTGTAGTCACGGGCATACAGGAACGTCGGGCTCTCGAAGTCGTGGGTCCGCCATCGCGGCGGGTCGAGTACGCGGTACTTCGCCAGCGTCGTGAACATGCTCAAGCGATGCGCCATCCGGCGCAGTTCACTGTGCTGCTGTTGCTGCAGCCGGATGAGCACCTCCTTGAGCGCGGCGGTCACGCTGTTCCGGTACGTGACGGCGGCGTCGTACACCACCCACTGCGCATAGCTCGGCGTGACCAGACCGAGTACGAGTCCACAGGTCAGTAGAAACTTCCGCATGATGCTCTCCTACGGCTGACGCCAGGTTCGCAGCGCATCGCCGGTACCGCGGACGAGGGCGTCGTTTGCGGCACGCCCGTCGCGCCACGTCGTGAGCTGCATGTTCATCGTCGCGGTCTCGGTGTCTCGAAGTCGCTTGCTGCGCGCGAGCATCTGTTCCAGCGCGTGCGAGAGAAGCTGGTTCGCGGCCATGTCCTGACGGCGGCCGAGCAGTTCCGCAGCGGCCACCTTGTCGAGGATGGCCGTCATTTCGTGGTACCGCTCCAGGCCGTTCATGACGTCCGCCTCGAGATCTTGCACCGCGCGCTGCAGCTGCCCGTGATACCCGCGAAGCGCCCCGACCTGGTGGCCGCCCATCATCGCAACGGAGTCGGTGAGCTCGATGGTGGCGTACTGGCGCTCCAGCATCCGCCGAGCCGTGCCGGTCAGGCGCGCCGGCAACGCGGACGGGCGCTCCAGTGGCAGGGTGGTCGCCCAGTACGCGGCGCCAGTCGCGTCCCCGCTGTTCAGGCCCCGCAGCCAGGCGCCTCCGTACGGCCAGCGACCGACGTCGTGGCGCGTCACCCCGATCCCAGGGATGCGATACGGCTCCAGGCTCCCAAGCCCCTGTGCCATCCGGAGGATGGTGCGGTACTGCGCCATCAGTTCCTCGTACTGGCGCTGGGTGCGCTGTGCGATCAGCACGGTCTGGGCAAAGTTGGTTGGGTCGAATACCGCCCACTGCGCCTGCGCGGGAGCGACCGAGACGGTGGTGATGAGAACGACGATGACGGTACGTCTGAGCATGGCTACCTCCGCTCGAACATGCGCGACGACGCCGGGGGCCACTCCGGCAGATCCAGATCGCTCGTGATGTAGACCTTCACTCGATGCCCTTCCCGAATCGTGATGGTGGGCATTCGATTCAAGAACCGGCTCATGACCTGCGCGCTGGCCTGCGCCGTGCTATCGGCCGCACTCCCAGCAATGACGACCGTGCGATCGCCATCACCCATCCCGAACGCGGCGTTGCCCAGGAGCTGCGAGAGGCCGCTCACGAGGCCGACAGCGGCCGAAGCGCCGAACGTGGACAGGAAGTGGTGATTCACTTTGTCTCGGAGTCCGGAGTCCCCGATCTGGTTCAGTCCTCGGAACTGGTCCAGCGGTACGGTGCTGCCGTCCGGCATCAGCAGCCGATGGAACGCGACCGCCAGCCGTGTCTGGCCGAGCGACTGCACCGGCCGGGTCTCTCCAAGCACTCGTGCGCCTGCAGGAACGAGGACGTGCTGGCCACTGTGCGAGTACAGGGCGTTGGTGACCAGGCAGTTGACGGGTGCCGCGGTCGCACCATCGAGCCGGTTGGTCAGCACGGCATCGATCACCGTGCCCTCCAGCACCCGGTGCAGCGGACCGACGGCGCTGATGCGCGCGGTCGGCTGCGCCGCGGATGGTCCTCGTGCGGCATCGACGGGCTGTGGTGCCGCAGCCGGAACCATCTGTGGGTTCACCGGTGGCTGGGCCATCGCACCTCCCGACCGCGTCGTGGCACGCACCACGGCATCCGCGATCTCGTCGATCGACGGCTCGCCCTGCGGCAGCCGTGGATCGAGGGACGAGCCCGCCGAACGTTGACCGCCATCCGGCTGCTCCCCGTCAGGTCGACGACTCAGCACGACGTTGCTGGCGAACAGGCTCTCGTACTCGCGCCGCTGACGTTCGGCGACCAGCGGATCGACCGGTGGTGGCGCCTCGTCAAAGGGCTCGGACGGCATCGGGGACGCCTGCGCATCCAGCGCGGCCTGCCGGAGATCTCGCTCGGCCTGTTCGTCGAGCAGTCGCAGACGCTCCTGGTAGTCGCGCACGCGATCCGTCGACGGTGTGGCCGTCGGCTGATTGGCTGGCCTCGGCGGCGTTGACCCGTCCGGGTTGCCGGTGAGGAAGATGATGCCCAACATGCCCACGGCAAGCGCGACCATCAGCCACGTCTGGACGCCCTTCGGCAGGACGCCGCGCGGGACCGGCCGTCGATCGACAACGGGCGCCGTGCCGGTGGGCTCGATCTGATCGGCCATGGCTACCGTCTCCGCTGCTCGAACGTCAGTTTCTCGGTGCCCAGCGCCAGGTAGCCTCGGTCCAGCACCTTGGGCACCACGTATGTGCCACGCTGCACCTGGAAGTTCACGAGCGCTGGCTTGCCGTCCTTCAACTCGTAGAGAGCCGGTAGTTCGGCGGCGTCCGACTGGAGGTAGGTAAACTGGCCGTCGTGCCACATCGCCCGCACGAGGAAGGGGCGCTCGTACTTCACCGGTGCGTACGCGAACTGCATCTGGGTCGGCAGGTCCTGCTTGGCCGTGGCCACGAGTTCCCGGGCGCGTACTTCGGCCTGCGTGGTCCTTTCGCGTGCGGCGGTCAGCTCTGCCTCCAGGCGCTCGACGTCGGCGGCGCTGTAGTACTTCTGCCGGCCCACAGGCGTGGCCGGATCCGCCATGACGTACACCTTGAGGTCCGGCGGCGCTTGAGCCGCCGACGTGGCGGCGCCCTTCTCGCTGAGGAGGAACGAGTAGATTGCGCCGCCTGCGGTGACGAGGTTCAGATTCGTCTCGGCGCCAGCCTTGGCCGGCTTCACGTGCGCCACGTTCTGCACGGCGCTGATGACCCAGAAGTCCCGGTCGCCGCAGATCACGTCAAGGATCTCTTCCCCGTCAGGCAGCACGATCATCGTCGTGTAGCGCAGGCGCGTGTTCAGCGGGATCACGCTGCGGTCCGAGGCCGTGACCTCCCTTATCCCTGACTCCTGCGCGCGGGCCACGTGCGCGGACCCGAGCGTGAAGCCAGCGACAACTACGAGTGTCAGCAACCAAGCACGAACAGCCATCTGTGCACCTCTTCCTTCAGGCAGACGCGGCCAGTCGGTCGATGCCGGCGGCAAGCCCGTGCTCCCGCAAGGCGGCGGCGACGCGCTCGTTGTCGACAGGCGTGTTCGTGTAGATCCAGTAGCTCTTGGGATCCACGCGGAGTGTGAGGACCTTGGCCAGGTGGGGCCGCTTGAGCAGGAGCTGCTGGCGCGGGATCAGCCCGCTCAGCAGTTCCAGTTCCATCTCGTTCATCTGGAACAGGTCGGCATACTGCCGCCGCTCCATCGAGGGGTTGGCCAGCAGCAGGCGCGTCGGACAGCTCTCGACGACGGTTCGCAACAGATCCGCCGAGGCGAAGTCGTCGATCGTCTGGGTCGCCAACAGTACGGCGGCGTTGCACTTGCGCCAGGTCTTGAGCGCCTCCTGTACGTAGGCGCGAAGCGATGGATGCTGGATCAGGCGCCACGCCTCGTCCATCACGCAGACCTTCAGGAGCCCCGCCTCGGCAGGGTCGTGCACGCGGCGGTTGACCCTGTGCAACACGTAGAACAGCAGGGGCTCGAGGAGCGAGGGATACTCACGCATCGACTCGAAGTCGAAGACCTGCAGACGGTCGATGGCGAGAGTGTCGCGCGCGTTGTCGAACATCGCGCCGTAGCGTCCGCCCTCGGTCCACTTCTGGAGCCGCGCGCCCAACCCACGTGGCAGCAGGTTGGCCAGGGTGAATAGACGACGCTGCGCCCGTTCGAGCACGAACAGGTTCTCGACGGCCTCATAAGTCTCGCGGTCTTCCGCATCGCTCAGGCGATACCCGTCCTCGCCTTCCAGCAGCACGCGCGTGAACGCATGGAGGAAGTGCAGGTCCTCCGGGGACGGTGCCGAGAGGTCAAAGGGATTGATCGTGACGCACTGCTGGCCGAGCCCGAGTTCCAGGTACCCGCCGTCGAGCAACCCCGCGAGCTTCCGGTAGCTGTGGCCCAGATCGAGCACCACGGTGAGCGGGTCGTACTGCTGGAGGTGCGTGACGAGCACGTTCAACAGGAAGCTCTTGCCACTGCCCGTCGCGCCGAGCACCAGCGTATGCCCAACATCGTCGACGTGCAGGTTGAACCAGTACGGGATGTCCGCGGGCGTCTCGAACGCCAGCAGTGCCGGCTTCTGGAGGTGGCGGCTAACGGGCTCTCCACCGTCTCGGGTGAAGAGGAAGCTGAGGTCCGCGAGATTCGTTTCGAGCAGGGCGAGCCGGCGGAGGTTGCACGCCCCGTTGCCAGGGATGACGGCAAGCCAGGCGTTGAGCAGGTTGTACGTCTCCTCGAACGCCGCGCCGTCGTGCGCGGCCAGCATCTTCATCGCGTCCGCTGATGCGCCGTCGAGCGCACGGCGGTCGGTGCCGACGAGCACCAGCGTGAGTGACGCCAGACCGAAGAAGTGCCCGTGCACCTCCGTCTCAGTGAGCGCGTCGCCCAGTTGGCGCACCATCGCGCTGGCGGAATCGTCCACGAGCATCTCTTCTGGTCGCGTCTCTGACGACACGTAGTTGATGAGCGACACCCGCTTGTTGAAGTAGTGCCTCCGACGGGATTGGATGTCGCGCCGCACTCGATCGGCCGGCAGGCGCTGCCATTCCAGACATGCGATGCAAGCGCCGGGCACGGAGACGAGGTCCGCCAGCATGTGCGCGAAGGTCTGGGCGGGCGGCTCCTTCATCGTCAAGACCTTGACGGCATGGCGGCCGACCAGCAGGTGGTCCCGATGGCACTCGATCGGTGCATCCGCAACGAAGTAGTCGAGGTGCGTGTCGTAGGCCAGCGACGCCGACGCCGCACGCGCGGGGTCGTAGTTCACGAGACGTCGGAAGAAGGCGAACGCTCGCGCCTTGTCGAGACGCTCGATGCCGATGTCGGCGAGATGCGCCTCCAGTCCCTTGGCTTTGTGATGCAGCGCGTCGATCGCCCGGTCCAGGTCGGCTTCGACGACCCGGCAGCGCCGCGCGTGCGACAGCCAGTTACGCAACGCTTCGCGGGGCTGGCGCAAGGCTTCCGCCACCGATCGCGTGGAGGCCGCAGTGGCGGGTTCGTAGATGAGGACGAGAAAGTGGTCCACGGCGAAGAGGCTCGCTCGGCGCCCGTTCAGAAACTCCGTACGCCGGGCGACGGCCTCCTGGGCCACCGGTCGCACACACTGCGCCGCGGTGAACGGGACGACTTCGGCTTTGAGGACGTACTGGTAGACGCGGCTCCGGTCGTCGAGCAGTCGGAGCGCCGCTTCCATCTGATGGACGAGCACGCGGCGCTGGTCGTGCGTGAGTCCTTCCGCGTCCTGGCCGCGGATGCGATAGACGAGTCCGACATGTCCGGCCTTCGTCAGGAACGTGTGGTCGTTGACGAAGCCCCAGAGCGCGATCTGTGCGTTGACCGCACCCGCTTCGGTGTAGTCGCGAAGGATCCGACCCAGGCGCATCATGCCGTCACCTCGACGTCCTGGCGCTCGTGCTTCGCGGGGTCGAAGCGGCGACGCATCCGCGACGAGGACAGCAGGATCTGCAGCATGTCCGGGTCGCGCGCCGTAGCCCACGCGGCGAAGCCATAGAGGCCACCGAACATCAGCAGCCCGGCGAGGAATGAGTAGAAGAGGTTGAACGTGGCCGCGCCCATCAGCAGCGCCAGGAAGAACAGGCGGCGCTCGACGCCCCACACCGTGAGGCGTCGGTGGAGCGCCTTGTAGACCGGGCGAAACGTGGGAAGTGAACCGGCGGGCATCGTCGTGCTCAGAAAAGCCAAGTCAAGAACTGGGCCGCGAACAGCGCGAGTCCGCCGCCGAAGACGATGCCGCTGATCTGCCGTTTGGCTCCGCCCTCGCCGAACATGAACAGCAGGCCGCCGATGACGATGGCGACCAGCGCCAACGAGCGAGCCAGCGGTCCCGTGAAGGTCTGTTCGAGGTTGCTGGCCGCCCGCTCCCAGGGCGACTGCGCCAGCACCGTGGCCGGCAGCAGGAGCGCGACGGCCAGCGCGCCGACGATACGGCTGACCTGCACTCGCATCGGTGATCGCGAGCCCGATCGTGTGCCCGACTTTGTGCTACGCTGCGGTCTCAGATCGCTGTATCGCTCGGGCCCACACCGACGCAGAAGACTCTCGCGCATCGTTCACCTCGGATCCGGGGACGCCTTCCAGCAAAGCCGTCCCGTAACGGATTGAACGCAGCGAGCCACTGAAACCTTACAGGGCCTCGAAACCTTAACGACCGGGGTCTATACTGTCGCCACTGGCCTCGAAGTAGCGGCGCCGCCTCCCTCAGGCGCCGGGACGGGACGTGTCATGGATCACATGCGCGCGCTCGGGCTGCTGGACAGCAATGGGAAACCGCTCGGTGACCGCATCGAGCGCGTGCTGGCTGGACTGCTGCCAAAGCTTCGGCGACGGTTCCCCACCCTGCAGGACGAAGTGGCCCTCACCGAGGTCATGGAGGAAGCAGGACGACGCATCGCGAATCGTGAGGCGAGCGGTGGTCCCCTCGAACGCCTGCACGGCTACGCGTGGGTGACCGTGCGGAGCGTCGCCACCTCCCATCTGCGGCGGCCCGCTACGCGGCTCATTCAGCACACGCTCGAACCGGAGGCCAGCCAGGAACACATCGCCTTGGCACGAGCCGACTACGGTTCTGCCGAACAGATCGAACGCGATATCCTCGTGCGTGAAGTGCTCGAGACGCTGTCCGACGAGGAGCGGATGGTCTGCCTCTGGAAAAAGGCAGGCTTCTCCGCACAGGAGATCGCGTCCACACTGAAGCGCTCGGTAACCTCTGTCGATACGCTATTCTCACGAGCCAAACAGAAGATCAGGCAGGCCCTGGGGGTGACGCCCGTCGTGAACGAGGCGCGCCCACGCACGAAGGCGGTCAACGGGCACGCGTACGCGCCCCGTGCGCGTGCCGATGCTGAGACTGAGACACCTGATGACACACCGACCTCAGGCTCCTGACGACGAGGACCTCCGTGATGGCGACGAAATCGACGAAGTGCTCGGCCGGGCGAACCCCAATCCCAATCGCGTGGGGTGCCCGCCGCAGGCCACGCTGCTCGCCCTCGCGCGTCGCGCGCAGCCCATCGACGATCCCGCCTACGAACACCTGGTGAAGTGTTCGCCCTGCTACCGCGAGTTCCGCGCGCTGCAATCGCAGGGTGTCGCCGAGCCTCCGCTGGCGTCAGCGGACCGGCCGGCTTTGCGTGGGTGGATGCTCGCGGCGGCCGCGGTACTCCTCGTGACGCTGGCCGGCGTCTGGTGGCTGACCAGGGGAGAGACTGTGACACCGGATTCCACGGTCGCGTCTGGGACAAGTGCCGTACCCGCTCAGGCGCAGCTCGACTTACGTAAGTTCACTGTGACACGTAGCCAGGACGCGGCTCCCGAGGGCGCCCCCGTCGAACTGCCGGCAAGGATCGTGGACGTCACGCTGCTCCTACCTGTGGGCTCAGAGCCCGGCTCGTACGACGTGCAGGTCCTCGACGGCGATTTGCGGTCCAGGGGAGAGGCTACCGGGACAGCCGCCATCGCGGACTTCATTACGACGCTGAACGTGCGACTGGACCTCCAGCCACTGGCGCCGGGGGCCTACCAGTTGGCGGTGCGGAGGAAGGGCGACGGTTGGCGGATGTTTCCCGCTGTCGTGGTGCCGTAGGTCACGGACGTTCAGACCGTGCCCCACCTCCACCTCAATGAAAGATTTCAGGCGCTCTGAGCGTTCAACACTTCAAGAGGCGAAGCTGACTGGCGCGGGCAGGCGGGACATCCGGTCCCGAAGCTGCGGCGTCACGCCCCTTTGCCCTTGAGGGGGAGGCCGATGGCGAGACGGAATCAGACTCCCGACCTTGCGGCGTTCGGGTTCGGGGAACCGTTCGACGAAGTCCTCCGCGCTGCGAACCCGAATCCGACACGACAGGGCTGCCCGTCGCATGACGTTCTCGTGGCGCTGTCGAGACGGGAGCGTCCAATCGAGGATCCCGCGTACGAGCACTTGCTCGATTGCTCACAGTGCTACGCCGAAGTGCGCGACTTGCAACTGGCATGGCTTCTGAGGGCGAACGACCACCCCTCACGTCGTTGACACGCCTGGCCCTGGCGTGGTCTTGGCGGGCCTTGTAGAGCTGGCCGTTGAGGAGGAGGTGCCCGGCGACATCGGCGCCGTTGTCAGGCGGCATCTACCACCGCACGACGTGCGGCGGTCATCTGGGTGTCGTCGCCGTCTCGGAGTGCTGACGCATCGAGCGTCGCTGCTACATCAGGCGTTACGCCCTGGCCTTCGAGGTTGGTGTCGTGCCACGTCCGATAGACCGCAACCGGCAGCGCTACCCGATAGCCGTGACCAACCTTGACCCCGCTTCCGGCGACGACTCGCCCTGCAGTCTTGTTTCCCACGATCGTCGCGAGCTGGTTCTCCGATGCAAAGGCAGCCACCATCTCCGCAGCGCTGGCCGAGTGTTCATTCACGAGAATGGCGGTTCGACCGTGGTGGGGACGCGCGCCGAGTGCTTCCGAGAACACGGCCACGGACCGCCCCGCGCGAGCGAACTTCACGAAGAGCGGCAGCACGCCCCATTTTGACGCGGGGATGCGATCGAACACCGGGAGCTGTTCCTTCGTGCGTCCAGACTTGATGGCCTCGCGTCCCAGGCTGTAGCCGACGCCTCGGCGGTCGTCGCAGAGCAGGCTCATGAGCCGCAGGCAGCCGATGCCGCCTCCCGTGTTGCCACGGAGATCGGCGATGAGGCGATCGCAGGCCATCTCGTCGATGGCGCGCGTCATGTCGCGGGCGACGTCCATGCCGAGCACACCCGGGAACATGCTGACCCGCAGCAGGCCGATCCCATCCGGCAGCTTCTGCGCTGTCACCACCTGATCGGGTACGACGACGGGCTGGCGCTTGTCCTTTGGCTGCGGGACGGCGAGCGTCGGCGATGCGGTGCTACCGTCCGGGCGCCGGATCACGATCTCGTAGCGTTCGCCGAGCGTGAAGGGGGTGGCTTCGGGCGGGACGAGTTCCTTGCCTTGCACCGACAGCAGCACGTCACCGGGCCGCGCGCCCGCCGAGTGGGCGGCACCGCCGGGATGGACGTCCTGAAACACCCATCGCTCGCCATCGGCTGTCTCCGCCTTGGTGAAGGTCGCCGCTATGGCGACGCGCCCCGCCGTGCGAGGCGACGACTCGTGGAAGAATCCCGCGTGGCTGACACGCAAGTCACGCAGCATCGCGTTCATCGCGGTCTCGAAGTCGGCGGCCGTGGTGGCCTGCACGATGGCCTGCTCGTGGGCGGCGCGGAGCCCGGCGATGTCAGGGTTCTGCACAATCGATTTCGTCGCAACAGCCTTGAGCACGGCATCCAGCATCGTGCGTCGTTCGTTCTCTGACAGGGTCGGAGCCGCCATCATCTCACCGCCGCTGCGGTCGCAGGCTTGGCCGTCGCCATAACCGTGCCGCGCGCGTCCCCGTAGGCGACGACGCCGCTCCAGAGTTTCGGCACCGCCTGCGGGCCGAACGTCGCGATCATCTCGCGCTTGGCATCGCGCAGTGCCGTCGCGATGTCGGCACCACTCGCCAGGTGTCGATAGAAGGCTCGCATCAACGCCAGGCTGAACGTGTCGTCGGCCGCCCAGAGATTGGCGACGACGGCGCGAGCGCCAGACGCCAGGAACGGACGGACGAGACTGGCCGGGCCATCCTGGCCATGGATGCTCCCGGACCCGGTGTCGCACGCCGAGAGCGTGACCAAGGTGGCGTTGAGGCGAAGCAGCAGAATCTCCCGCGCCTGCAGCACACCATCGTCGCTTCCGCCCGGCCGCAGAAGGAGCGCCGCTCGCGCCGGGAAGCGTGTGCTTGGCAGGCCGTGTGCGGCCAGGTGGAGCACGCGGTAGTCAGCGAGCGATTCTCGCTTCAGCGCATCCTCGGTGGCGGCCGTGTCGATCAGGACGGCTGACGGGTCGGCGCCCAGCGTCGTGCCGACGGATCGCGCTTCGTCATCGGCCGATGGGAGGGGGCGCAGCTTCGAGGGATCGAGATCGAACGCATCGCGCGTCAATCCCTTGGTCGCCGGCATCGCCTGACCACCGAACGAGGCACTGACGGCCAGCACTGGACGGTCGGCACGAGACGGCGCTCTGTTCCGAAGCGTGGCCAGCACCTCGCCGGATGGCACATAGCTCACGACGTGAGAGTCAAGCAGTCGTCGGCCGTTCAGATCGACCAGATCGAACGGGACATGATGCAGCGCGCCGTCTGGACTGACGAGCAGCCGCGAGCGCGAACGCAGTTCCGGCATCGCTGGCAGCACCACACTGGCCAGCAACGCGCCATCCACTGCAGCCGCATCTTGGGTCCGAAGCGGCTTCAGGAAGGTTTCCACCGCGGCGCGAATGGTGTCGGCGCTCGGGAGCGACTGCATTCGGGCCGAGTCACGCGTGACGACCACCGCGTAGGAGTGGGGGTTCGCCAGCGCGAACTCGACGAAGACTTCGTCTGCTTGCAGCGAGCGTTGGAGGCGCGCCAGAGACGGCGCGGAGCGAGCCGTGGAGCGACGCGCGCCATCGAAGAATTCCGTCGAGACCGGGGCGAGTTGTTCTTCGGCGGCGAAGATTTGATCGAGTAGGCGCCGGCGGGCAGCGGCATTGGTCGTCTGGAACAGCCGGCGCTGGAGAGAGGAGATGCGACGTTCGCCCTCACGCATGGCAGCGGGCCGACTCTGAGAGGCGAGCGGCCGATTCGCCAGCAGTTCGATCAGCGACCGTCCACGCGCATCCTCGATGGCGGCATACATGCCGGCCGCACTCTGACCGCGTGCGCCCTCCAACCGGATGCGTGTCAGGAACACCTCGTCCATCCCACTGACCAGACGACTCTGGGCCCAGGGGCTGCTCGTCGTCGTGAAGAGTCCCTGCAGGATGTCCGACGCCTCGTCCAGCAGGGCGTCAGCGGCGGTGAACCGACGACGGCTCCCCTCGAGGTCGGCCATCGCCGCGAGTAGGCGCGGCAGCAGGAAGTGCTCTTCCATGCTTCGGGCGACGCTCAGACCCTCACGCAGCACCCGCTCCGCTCCGGGGATGTTCTTCTGCTGCCGCTGAACTCGTGCAGACTCCAGCGCTATTTCAGCGATCAAGCGGTTGGCGCCGGCCTTCCTGGCAAGTGTGAGGCCCTCGCCGAACTTGGCGACAGCTTCCGCTGACTGACCCCGCTGGTTCGCAATGGCGCCTCGCTGAGACAGGAGTTGCGCCTGATAGCCGAGCGCGTTCGAGCGGGCCGCGACCTCGCCGGCCTTCGCCAGCACGCCATCCGCCTCGTCCAGTCTGCCGAGGCGAATGAGCGCATTGGAGCGCCCGACGTGCGTCATCACGGGGAACTGAATCTCCGGCACGGCCGACGCCGCGGCCAACGCGCGGTCGTAGAACGCCAGCGCCTCCTCCGGGCGGCCAAGTTGGACGTACCCATGCCCGAAGAGCGTCAGCCAGCGCACCACGGAGGAGACGTCACCGTTGGACTGCGCGACCTTGAGCGCCTGGCCGAGCCCGACGACTGCGCCGCCGACGTCGCCCTGCAGGAACGCGACGAGCCCCAGCTCACCACGGGCGCGGTTGGCCCACGGTGCATCACCAAGGGTTTCAGCAAGCGTCTGCGCTTCCCGCCAGGATTCCTCGGCGAGCGTCGGGTCGAGATCCTGGTCGGTCTCACCCTTGATGACCAGGACGCGGAGCCGCAGTCGGTCATCGGCCTGGACAAGCGGGTGCTCCAGGTAGTCGGCCAAACGCGCCGACGCCTCCGGAACGGCCATCCGAGGCAGCGCACCGCGGAAGGCGCTCACTTCCGCATAGAGGGCATTGCGCTCGTCGCCGCTGGCGGCGAACAGCCTCTGGGCTTGGAGAAACTGGGGTTCCGCCGCGGACCACGCACGGAGCCACGCCAACCGATCAGCTTCCCTGAGCAGGGCTCCAGGGTCAGGGCCGGACTGGCCCGCGCTGCCGATCAGGACGAGGAATACCGCCGCTCGGAACGGACCCATGGAGCCTCCTTGAACCGCAGGAGTTGGGAGGGTGCCTTACCGTAGCACAGAGCAGGCGCGTCAGGGCCGCCGGCCGGTACGAGCAGACAAGCCGTCGCGGTCTCACGCCTTCTGTGAGAGCATCCGATATCCTGTAGAGCTAGTGCGCCTGCTCGCAACGCCTCGCGGGCGTGCATTCAAAGGCATTTTGCGTCTCGTTGAACCGATGAACCGATTTGGCCTGACTCGCCACCAGAGATGACCTCCGAAGCCGACACCTGCCGAAAGCACGTCGTCCCCAAGCTGCTCGCCGCCGGTTGGGACAGTGAGCCCCATTCAATCGCAGAACAGCGGACCATCACTGACGGCCGCGTCATCCCCGTGGGCAAGGACGGGTTCATTCGCAAACCGCCCAAGCGAGTTGACTACCTCCTGCGCTACGCGCGCGACTTTCCGCTTGCGGTTGTCGAAGCAAAGGCCAGCTACAAGACGGCGACGGACGCGGTCCAGCAGGCCCGCACGTATGCGGAGATGTTGAGCCTCAAGTTCGCCTACGCGACCAACGGCACGGACATCATCGAAATCGACTACTTCGCCGGAACGGAGAAGCCCGTTCCAGACTTTCCGAAGCCGCAGGAGCTTTGGCAGCGCTACCAGGCGGCCAGCGGACTGACCGCGCCCGAGCAGGCCGATCAACTCATCTCTCCTTACAACACCGTTGGCGGCAAGCCGCCCCGGTACTACCAGCAGGTCGCGATCAATCGCACGGTGGAGGCCATCCTCTCCGGAAAGCGTCGCCTCCTGCTCACCATGGCCACGGGCACAGGCAAGACGGTCGTAGCATTTCAGATTTGTTGGAAGTTGTGGTCAAGCCGCTGGAACAGGACGGGAGAGTACCGGAAGCCCCGCATCCTGTACCTCGCGGACCGCAACATCCTCATCGACGATCCGAAAGACAAGACGTTCACCCCCTTCGGCGACGCCCGCTACAAGATCGAGTCCGGCGAGGTCGTCAAGAGCCGAGAGATGTACTTCGCCATCTACCAGGCGCTCGCAGAAGACGAACGCCGGGCCGGACTCTTCCGCGACTATCCGCCGGACTTCTTCGACTTGATCATCGTCGATGAATGCCATCGCGGCAGCGCGCGCGATGACAGTTCATGGCGCTCCATCCTTGACTACTTCACGCCGGCCTTCCAGCTCGGCATGACTGCTACGCCGTTGCGCGAGGACAACCGGGACACGTACCTCTACTTCGGCAATCCCATCTACCAGTACAGCCTGCGGCAGGGCATCGACGACGGATTCCTCGCCCCGTACCGCGTGCACCGTGTCCTCACGCAATGGGATGCGGCGGGCTGGCGTCCGAGTGCAGCCGAGCTCGACCGCTATGGCCGCCAAATCCCAGACGACGAATATCAGACGAAGGACTTCGAGCGGGTGGTCGCCCTCCGTGCTCGCACGACGGCGATCGCCCGCCACCTGACGGACTTCCTGAAGAAGACGGACCGCTTCGCCAAGACCATCGTATTCTGCGTGGATCAGGATCACGCCTCGGAGATGCGCCAAGCACTGGTCAACCTGAACACCGACGTCATGGTGCAGTACCCGGACTACGTCGCCCGCGTCACCTCGGACGAAGGGGTCATCGGCCGCGGCCACCTGTCGAACTTCCAGGACCTCGAACGAAGGACGCCCGCAATCCTCACGTCATCGCAACTGCTGACGACCGGCGTCGATGCTCCTACCTGCAAGAACGTGGTTCTTGCCCGCGTCGTTGGTTCCATGAGCGAGTTCAAGCAGATCATCGGTCGCGGAACGCGGCTGCGCGACGACTACGGCAAGCTCTGGTTCAACATCATCGACTACACCGGGTCGGCAACCCGGATGTTCGCCGACCCCACCTTTGATGGAGACCCAACTCTGATCACAGAAGAGGAGATCGCCGAGAACGGCGAGACGACGTCAACGACGGAGACTGTGCCGCCAGGGCAGGAGCCGCCGCCGGAGCGTGAGCCCGGCCCCGTAATCAGCGACCCGCCACCCGGCGGAGAACCCCGGAAGTTCTACTTCGACGGTGGGCAGGTCGAGATTGTCGCCCACCTGGTGCACGAGCTCGATCCGAACGGCAAGCAGCTTCGTGTTGTGAAGTACACGGATTACGCCGCCGAAAGCGTTCGCTCCCTCGCGCGCACCTCTGCTGAGCTTCGCGGCCGCTGGGCCGACGCCGAGAAGCGGCGCGACGTCATCGCCGCGCTCACCGAGCGCGGCATCGACTTCGAGCAGTTGGCGGAACAGACCAGCCAGCCCGATGCCGATCCCTTCGACCTGCTGTGCCATCTCGCGTTCAACGCGCCGCTTCGGACCAGACGCGAACGGGCGCAGCGGCTCCGATCTGAACGCAAGGACTACTTCGACAAGTTCTCTCCGGAAGCGTGCCAGATCCTGGACGAACTGCTGGAAAAGTATGCGGAACACGGCGATGCGCAATTCCTTCTGCCAGACGTGCTGAAGGTCCCGCCCATTTCAACGCACGGCCAGCCCGCGGAGATCATCAAGCTTTTCGGCGGCCCCGAACCGCTTCGACAGGCCGTAACCGAATTGCAGGGATTGCTGTATGGCACGTACTAGCGCAAGGGCGAAGGCCGCGAAAGACGCAACGACAGCCGAGGCCGCAGACACGCCGCAACCGAACGGCCCCGGCGCGGCGGCGACGACAGCGCAGGCGCTAGGCAGCCTTCTGAAGTCCGCGCGCGACATCATGCGCAAGGACAAAGGGCTCAACGGTGATCTCGACCGCCTGCCGCTCCTCACGTGGATCATGTTCCTGAAGTTCCTCGACGATCTCGAGCAACAGCGGGAGGAAGAATCGGCGCTCGCGGGCAAGAAGTTCAAGGCCGCAATCGAGGAGCCCTACCGCTGGCGCGATTGGGCGGCCGACCTGCAGGGCGTCACAGGCGACGAATTGCTGTCTTTCGTCAATGCGGAGGAAGCAAAACGCCCGGATGGCAAGAAGGGCCCGGGGCTTTTCGCCTACCTGCGAACACTGTCCAGTTCCAACGGCGACAATCGGCGCGATGTGATCGCCACGGTGTTCAAGGGCGTCGATAACCGGATGAAGAGCGGCTATCTCCTGCGCGACATCATCAACAAGGTCGCCCACATTCACTTCACGTCAACCGACGAACTGCACACGCTCGGCGCGTTGTACGAATCAATGCTCCGCGAGATGCGTGATGCGGCAGGTGACTCTGGCGAGTTCTACACGCCGCGGCCCGTTGTGCGGTTCATGGTCGAAGTGACCGACCCCCGACTCGGCGAAACGGTCCTCGACCCTGCCAGTGGCACGGGCGGATTCCTCGTCGAAGCCTACAACCACCTTGAGAAGCAGGTGAAGACCGTCGCTGATCGCAAGCGCCTTCAGACTGACACCTTGAGCGGGTGTGAGCCGAAGTCCCTTCCATACCTTCTGTGCCAGATGAACCTGCTGCTGCACGGACTGGACGCGCCGCAGATCGATCCGGACAACGCGCTGCGCTTCAAGCTCTCCGAGATCGGCGAGAAGGAACGCGTGGACGTGATCCTCACGAACCCTCCCTTTGGTGGCGAGGAGGAGAAGGGCATCCAAGCCAACTTCCCGGAGGATCGCCAGACTGCGGAAACGGCGCTTCTCTTCTTGCAGCTGATCATGCGCAGACTCAAGCGCCACCAGAGGTCCGCCATGCGTCCGGCCCGCGCCGCCGTCGTCGTGCCGAACGGTACGCTGTTCGGCGAAGGCGTGTGCGCCCGCATCAAAGAAGAGCTGCTGAAGGACTTCAACCTGCACACGATCGTACGCCTGCCCAACGGCGTGTTTTCTCCATACACGCCGATCCCGACCAACATCCTGTTCTTCGATCGATCCAGCCAGACGACGGACGTGTGGTACTACGAGCACCCTTTGCCCGAAGGACGAAAGAACTACACCAAGACCCAGCCCTTGCAGTTCGACGAGTTTCAGACCTGCATGGCATGGTGGAACGATCGCCACGAGAACGCTCAGGCGTGGCGAGTGTCCGCGAAGGACTTGTTGGAGACTGGCTGCAATCTCGATCGCAAGAACCCGCGCGCCACGGTGGCCTTCGAACACCTGCCTCCCGAGCAGCTAGCCGACGACGTACTTAGGAAGGAGCTGCGCATCGCGGAATTGATGCGGGAGATGAAAGCGGCCCTGGAGGCCTCCGCGTGAGGGCTGAGTGGCAGACAGCACTGATGGGCGAGATTGCCCCATTGGCAAGGCGTTCAATTCAGCCGAGGGCAGACGAACTGTACCGTGAGATTGGCATCCGCTCTTTCGGTCGCGGAGTGTTCCACAAACCTCCGACCAGTGGCTTAGACATTGGGAGCAAGCGCGTGTTCCGCGTGGAGCCAGGCGACCTGCTATTCAACAACGTGTTCGCCTGGGAAGGGGCTACCGCTGTTGCAACGGAGGCGGAACGCGGAATGATTGGATCGCATCGGTTTCTGACATGCGTTACCGACAAGGCCAGAGCCGACGCGCGCTTTCTAAACTACTGGTTCATGCACCCTGAGGGACGTGAACAACTCCTGCGAGCGTCGCCTGGCGGTGCGGGACGCAACCGCACTCTTGGCGTTGACAGGCTGGCTGCTATACGCGTTCCGCTTCCACCGCTCGACACACAACGCCGCATCGTTGCACGCATCGACGAGCTGACTGCGAAAGTGAAGGAGGCACGTGAGTTGCGCGATGCGGCTTCGCGCGAACTCACACACTGCGTGGTTGCGGCAAGCTCACGCATGTTCGCGTCCACTGCGGAGACTCGCCTTGGCGACTACGCGCGCCTTCAGACCGGATACGCATTCAAGAGCGAGTGGTTTGTGCCGGACGGGATACGCGTCGTCAGAAACGCCAACGTCTCGCACGGAATATTGGATTGGTCTGAGACCGTCCGTGTCCCGGAAGCCTTGAGGTCTGGGTTCTCTCGTTTCGACCTCAAGCTCGGTGACATCGTGGTGTCGCTTGATCGTCCGATCATCTCCACCGGCACAAAGGTCGCGCGACTCCGAGAGCGCGACCTGCCATGCTTGCTTCTTCAACGCGTTGCAAGAGTTGTGGTGACGTCAGACGCGGTTGACCAAGATTACATCTACGCGTGGCTTCGGTCGTCAGCATTCTCTGCCGCCATCGACCCTGGGAGAAGCAATGGAGTGCCGCACATTTCTCACAGAGACATTGAAGGCATCCCGTTTCACGCGCCAAGCCGTTCGGAGCAACGTCGCATTGTCGCCGACTTCGACGCGTTGCACGCGAACGTCGATGTGGTGAAGGCACTTCAAGCGGACACGGCGCGCGAACTCGACGCGCTGATGCCCGCCATCCTCGACAAGGCGTTCAAAGGCGAGCTGTAGTCGGGCGGTTCCCGGCGTCAGCCCGTCCCGCCGGTGGCCGCACGCCCCCCGCATGCGCTGTGCTCCCGTTGTGCTCTGACGACAGCGATCGCGAGCACAACGCGGTTACAGACTTCCCGGCCGTCCTCCTGCATTCTCGAATTGTCGGGACGAAATGGTTCGCCTTGACGAACGAGACACCTCACACAGGGAGGCATTATGTCCGATCCGCATCCGAGTCCGCGACCGAACCCCCATCCGATCCATGTCTTTATCAACAAGGTGAAGTACGAGCTCGAGAACCCCACCCAGACCGGCGCCAGCCTCAAGCGGATCGCCGGAATCAAGCTCGAAGACGTGCTGTTCCTCCAGACCCGCGGCGACGACGAAGTCATCGCCAACGACGCGAAGGTGACGCTCAAGAACGGCGACCACCTGCACAGCCAGCCGCCTGCTGACTACGGTCTCGACGCCAGCCACCTCCAGGGCGCTGGTATCGACGCCGCTCGCGCGACCATCCACCCCCAGCCGGGTGGATGGTCGTTCCTCGTCATCGCAGGCTACGCCCTTCCCGAGGGGTTTCAGCCCAGCGCGGTGGACCTGCTGATCAAGCTGCCGCCGGGATTCCCCGACGCACAGCCGGACATGTTCTGGGTCTATCCGACCGTCAAGACCGCCAACGGCGTCCTGCCGCGCTCGACCTGCATGGAACGCGTGCTCGCTAGGGACTGGCAGCGCTTTTCCTGGCATCTTGCCGCCGGCGCCTGGAAACCCGGCATCAGCACGCTGCGGGACTTCATGCGCTCCATCAGCGCCCGCTTCCACCGTATGGATTGATGGGGACAATCGATGAGACTCAGGCTTCTCGAATCCGACTGGCGCCCATTCTCCGAGGGACTCTGCGCCCGGCAAGACGTGGAGACGGCAGGCATCATCCTGGCCGAGAGGATCGCGGACGGTGTTCTTCTCGGCCGAGACTTCCTACTTGTTCCCGAGAGCGCCTACCAGATCAGGGAACCAGACCGCATCCGAATCGATCCGGTGGCCCTCAACCGGCTGATCCGACCGGCCCGCGATCGCGGTCTGGCCATCTTCACCGTTCACACCCACCCCGGTGCTGACGAAACATGGTTCTCGACGGCAGACGACATCGGGGACAGCGTTCTCATGCCGTCGCTGTTCGTGCAGACCGATGGTCCACACGGCTCCTTGGTGGTTGCCGGTGACACGGGCCTCCCGGCCGCTCGCGCATGGCTGGAACCGCAAGTCATGACCGCGATCGACGTGCAGATCGTCGGCAAGAACGTCCGCGTCATCCCCGGCACCCGCACTGTGCCAGTCGCGGAGTGGTTTGGCCGTCAACGTCTGGCTCTCGGCGATCACGGCCAGCAGACCCTGCGCCGCATCCATGTCGGCATCTGCGGAGCTGGCGGTACGGGATCGGCAACATTCGTTCAGCTGGTGTACCTGGGCGTCGGCGAGATCACCGTTGTCGATGCCGACATCGTCGAAGGCTCGAATGTCAGCCGTGTTGTCGGTGCGACGGCGGTCGACGCCGGTACCACTGCGAAGGTGGACGTGCTCGCTCGATACGCAGAGCGCACCGGACTCGGTACCAAGGTCAACGCTCTCCAGGGCCACTTGGGCGGTGGCGATGTTCCCGCTCGCGCGCTCGAGGTGTGCGACGTCATCTTCTCCTGCGTCGATCGACACGCCCCGCGTGCCTCGTTGAATCGACTGGTCTATGAGAGAGGCATTCCGCTCATCGACATAGGAAGCGCCTTCCGCGTGAACGCCGAGGGACGCATCGAAAGTAGCGGCGGGAGGGTGGTGATCGTCGGCCCCGGTCGCCCGTGTCTGGCCTGCTGGGGCCACATCGATCCGAACCGGATTCGCATCGAGTCCCTGCCCCCAGAAGAGCGCGAGCGACAGGAGGCCGAAGGCTACATCGTCGGCGCTGACGTTCCGCAGCCAAGCGTCGTGGCGTTCAACACGCAACTGGCTGGCCTAGCAGTTGTGGAGTTCCTCCGGCTGGTGACGCAGTTCGCAGGCGCGTGCGATCCGCCGCTTCGCCTGTCGGTGGACTTCGAGGCAGGAACAGTGCGCCGAAACCGACTCGCCGGGACAAGGCCGTGCTCGATTTGCGCCGTTCGTGCCGATGGTGAACAGTAGGGCTAGGGTCACAGGATATCGCCATGCAGATCCCGCTCGCACATATGGATTCGGCCGTTCTGGAGGAGGTGTCGATCCCTCTCTGGAAGGAATTGTTCGATGCCGTCGGATGGCCCAGTTCCCTGGCCCCGAAGCACGCTGCGGGATTCACGCATGACGAGCTCCTTGACGCCCTTCAACACGATGCACTCGAAGACGAACTGCTGGTAGCTCTCGAAACCCTGCACAACCTCGGCACGCCGGAGGGCCGCGAGACCATCAACGCCGTTCTCAGCGACCGCCACGTTCCACTCGACGCTCTCCCTCACGGCGTCGGCGAACGAGAGTTCGCCGTCCACCTGTTCCTGAAGCAGCGGGACGACGGGGCCATCGCCGAAGTCTTCACCCGAGCGCACGTTCAACTCCAGGAAGGCAACAATCGCCGCTTCAATGACTTCACCGGCAAGAAGGCACAACGAGTGCGAAACGCGAAGACCAAGACCAACGCGCTGGAGAACGCCATCCGCGAGTTCTGCCTGACCAAGGACCTCGGTGATCACGCCCAAGTGCGCGTCTTCGAGGACGATGACGGAACGCTCAGGTTCCAGATCATGCGCAGTCATCACACCCGAACGCCTCTGGCAGTCATTCCGGGTGCCAGCGCACGGGCAACCATCAAGTACCGTCCCGTTCACGCCGACATGGTCCGATACGAAGCCAACATCGGACGGCTTCGTATCACCGCCCGCGCCGCGTCCATGGTCGAGTTCTACAGACGCACGTTCGGTGCGTTGTTGTTCTCCGACGACACCTTCTTCTACGGGGATCCCGTTTGCGATCTTCGCGTGCTTCAAGAGAAGGGCCGCGACGCCCTTGAGCGAATCAACGTCTTCGGCGTCGGCCGCATCTGGATGACGGAGTGCCTTTGGGAGCGCGGCGACGGCCAGCGAGTGACGATTCAGGCCCCTGACTGCTTCGGTGCAATCTCAGAGATGAACCTCGACCTCGCCTCCGGTCAGCTTCTTCAGGCAAAGCTCAAGATGCAGGTCATGGGCAAGAGCACACGTCCAGTCATTGTGACCGTTCGAGCGCCCAGCCGGATCGAAGTCAGCCAAGCGCAGCACGAAGCGCTCGTGAACGACGTGCTTGACGCCATCGGAATCCGCAACGCGCGCTCAGCGACGGTCGCGTCCAATCTGTGGGCGCTCCACCCGTGGCGGCAGCCGGTCCATGCGTGGCGCGATCTGCTCGGCAAGGACACCGACAGGCTCGTGAACGCGGGTGTTTTCAACAAGACCCAGCTGAATGCCATAGCCGCGTCGGGGCATCCCGGCGCCGGGCGGGTCCTTCAGGCAGAACCTGTTTCGGCCGGCGAATTCGTGGGTATCAGTCACGTTCCGGAGATTCCCTCCCGTTCGCTCAGTGCCACTGACCTTGACGGGCTCGAACTGGACGTCAGCGCGTTTCAGGCGCACGTTCGGAGCCTCTTGGGGATCTCTGGGGCTGTAGAGAAGCCGTCCGACGACGGCCTCCTCGATCTCGGCTCTTTCGCAGTCGGCGATCATGCCTTGCGGCTGACCTATGCGGTTCGCCAGCCTTCGCAGAACGCGGCGGCCATCCTGAACGCCCGCGCCGCCGGCGCGCGCGCCGTCATACTGCTGCCGGCAGCGGCCGACGAGGTGCCGGGTGTCCCCTCGGTGCTCCTCGACAGCCCGCTTCCGGCGAAGAATGCTCTCGTCCGCGCGATAGCCACGAAGCTCAATCTCGCGCACACACTTCCGGCCATCGTCACCGCTCCAGACACGGCGCGTTTGGTTGTCGATACACGTCAGGGGACCATCTGGTTCGATCGCACCGAGGTCCCTGACCTGAAACCGGGTACGCATCCCTTTGCCTTTACTGAGATCCTCGCGCGGAACGCGCCAAATACCGTATCGAAGGACGTACTGCTGGCATATCTGTCGCCTGGTCGCGGCGACGGCGATCAAGCCGCGCGCTCGGCCAAAACGAAGGCGAGGAAGGCAATGGAGGGGGCACTTCAGGGTACTGGCGCGTGTTTCGACGATCCGTTCCGGTCAGAGAGCGGCGGCTATCGACTGACCGTGCCTGCCTACGTGGTCTGATGGTCCCGGTGCCGGCGCGCGCGGCGCGGGCCGCCGACCGCCCGACTCGTCCCTACGGTGAGGTTCACGAGAAGCCGGCAGTTTGGTGGCCAGCGCGAGCCGGCGAGCGTCGTTGATTTCGTCGCCCGCCAAGGCGTCGCCGCCCAGCTGCGGTAGAGTTACACTGCCGTGAATCTGGCCCTAGTTCCCGAAAAGAGCCTCCTCGAGGCCGGTTCGTTGCCCTACGGAGGTCTCGTTCGCTTCGCGACACGCGAGGGACGCCGACCACGGCCGATCTACCAGATCCACAAGTGGTTCGCCCGACGCCTCGGGTGTTCATTCCGGGCCGTCCTGGTCGGCGCGGTCTCAACCCCGACAGCCGATTTCTGGAAGGCCTACTACGAGACTGCGAACCTCCAGGGCTTCACCGTCCTCGACCCGTTCGTCGGCGGCGGCACCTCGGTCGTCGAGGCGGCCCGGCTTGGCGCGTCCGCCATCGGCATCGATGTCGACCCGATCGCCTGTGCGATCACCAGCGCCGAGCTGACCGCCGCGACCCTCGGGGACCTCCTGCCGACGCTCCGCGCCTTGCAGGAGAAGGTCGGGAAGACGATCGCGCTCCTACACGCGGCGGAGGGGCCCGACGGCGCCAAGCTGGCCGTCGTTCACCATTTCTGGGTGCAGGTCGTGTGCTGCCCGTCGTGCAAGAAGACCGGAGAGGCGCATCCGAACTACCTGCTCGCTGAGGAAGCTGGCAGGAAGCGGTGGGCCTTCTGCAAGAAGTGTCACGAGCCTCACGCACTCCCACCGAGCCAACGGAGCTTCACGTGCTCGTCGTGCAGGGCAAAGACTCTGCTCCGATCGGCGCCCGTCCAGAACGGTGCGTACACATGCCCGCACTGCGACGAGCGCACGTCGCTCATCACGCTGGGCCGCGACACGGAGCAGCCGCCGACGTGGCACCTCTTCGCGATCGAAGCGAGCCCCCGAACCACGGGACGCCCCGTGCCGATGAAGGAGCGCGTGTTCCTGCGAGCCACCCCTGCCCACCAGGCTGCTGTAAAGCGCGCGAGCAAGGCACTTCGACAGGAGCTCGCGGCCGACCCAGACTTCCTCCCCAGCCACGCGATCGACGAGAAGCACCGCTCGGACTCGCGGCTCACGGATTATGGTTACCGGCGGTGGTCCCAGCTCTTCAACGACCGTCAACTCCTTCACCTCGGTCGCCTCGCGCGGGAAATCAGGAAACTGCCCGACGAGAAGCGCCGCGCGATCGGGCTCGCGTTCAGCAACCACCTGACGACGAATTGCATGCTCACGTCGTACGCGGCGGGCTGGCGGCGCCTAACGCCGCTCTTCAGCATCCGTGCGTTCCGGCACGTGCCTCGTCCTGTTGAGCTGAACCCGTGGTCGGAAGGTACCGGGCGCGGCACATTCCCGAACGCGATCCGCCAAGTGCTGCGCGCGTCCGCGTTCGCAAAGGCACCGAAAGAGCCCGCTCGCCGAGGCGGCTTCCGCGACGTCGACGCCGTGGCCCCGACGGCCGCGCCGAGGGTGTTCAGCGGGAATGCGCGTGAGCTCACGGGCGTCGATTCGGACTCCGTCGATATAGTGCTCACGGACCCGCCATACTTCGACAACATCAGCTACTCGGAGCTATCGGACTTCTTCCAGCCGTGGCTTGAGCACATGGCGCTCGTGCCCGCAGCCGCGGAGCGACGCGCCCTCGTGAAGCGGGCGCTGCGTGCGAAGCGCAACAACGAGGAGAGCATTAAGGTGTTTGCCGCCAACCTCGGCGAGGCCTTCAGCGAGGTGCGCCGGGTACTCAAGCCGCAGGGGCTCCTCGCGTTCACGTTTCGGCACAGCACGCTCGAGGGATGGCTCGCGATGGCGAAGGCGCTCGCGCGCAGTGCGCTCAAGCCCGTGCAGGTGCTGCCGATGCCCGGCGAGGCCGGTACGGGGCTGCATACGCACGATGGCACTAGCCTATGGGACGCGGTCCTCATCTTCCGTAAGCTGCCCGCGACCGAGCCCACCGATCGGTTGAGCAAGGCGCAGGTCGACGCCGCGCGCGCGAATGCCCGCCGGTGGCGCGATCGCTTTCGTCGCCAAGACAGGCTGCCGTTCAACGACGCCGACTTCGCTAACCTGTTTCGCGCCTCGCTCGTTGGCGCGAGCTTGGGCATGTACGGACAGGCAGACGACGCCCAAGGCATTGCTCTTAGGGAAGCCCTCGAAGTTGCTGCGGGGCAATAGCCAGGGACTCCAGAGACTACATGCCGAACCGCACCGAACCCGTAGTGGGGAAGCACTCACTGAGCCAGTTCATCAGGACGAACTGTCTGCGCCAGTTGGCGTTCAACCTCTACCCAGATAACAACGACTACGCGCAGAAGCGCGCGCAGCTCCAGATGCCGTACCCGCAGTCGCCGCGTCCCGGGCTGCGCCAAGTGCAGACAGCTGGCGACGAGTGGCAGGCGGAGAAGCTTCACGATCTCACGCAGACGTTCGGAGCGCAGTCGATCGTCGGCTCTCCCTACACGCTTCCGAGCGGACAGGTCAGATACAAGCAGATTCAACTCTCGGCGCATCTCCAGAGCACCGCGCCGACGAAGTTCATTGTCGAGTCGACGTTCGACATTGGCGGCACCTTCCAGCAGGCGCTCGGCGTCGCGATTCACGCGGCGCAGTACTTGCTTCAGTACGGGGAGCTGCGGCCGGACATCATTGAGGTACTGCCCGCGGCCACGTTCTCCTCATTGATTTCGGCCGATGGCACGATCTCACCATTGCCGTCGAGCGATGCGCGGCGGCAGCTCCGAATTATCGACATCAAGCTGAGCGCGGAACCCTCGCCGGCGTACTTCGCCGAGGTCGCGTACTACAGCATGGCGCTCGCGGGGTGGCTGCATGACCAGGGGCTTGATGGACAGTTCGTCGTCGTGCCCGACGCAGCGGTCTGGCCGGGTACGCACGAGGCGTCGAAGCTCGTCCAGGCGAGCCGGCGTGCTCAGCAGCAGGCCGTTACGCCAACTACCGGACAGCTTTGGCAGGCGATGCAGGAGGACCTCGAGACATCCCCGTTCGAAGTCTTCGCTTTCCGGGTGCGCCGTTTCTTCCAGTCTGACTTGCCGACGGCGCTCGCGAATCACTGGAGCACGCTCGACTTTCACGTCGACAATCGCTGCTCGTTCTGCGAGTACCTCGGCGAGGATCGCCCTCCGAGCCAGCATGACCCGAAGGTCGCCCCTCATGCCAACCACTGCCTCCCGCTTGCCCTCTCGCAGGACCACTTAAGCCGCGTCGCGTTCGTATCGCAAGGCGCACGCCTCAGCCTGAACCACGCCGGCGTCGGCCACGTCAACTCGCTCGCGCAGCGCTTGGGTAACGACCCCGTGTTCGACACGCACCAGACCCTGCGCGCGACGCGCACTGTGGTCGCGGGTCGGGCGTCATCGCTTCAGTCCGGCACCGTCTCCATCCCGGCACAGGCCGGGTCGTCGGCGTCCATGCCGAAGTGGGCCGACCTCCGCATTTTCCTCTCCGCCGACTTCGACATCGGCAGCGCCATCACCGTGGCCTTTGGCCTGAAGGCATTCTGGCACGAGCCCCGCGCGTATCAGTCGCCGCTCACCGCACAGCGGCAGAGCAGGGCCTGGCAGTCGAATGCGCGGATCGTCATCGACCGCGACCTGGCTACCGAGCAGCACGAACTTCTGGCGTTCCTGCAGGAGATCCACGACATCATCCAGTGGTGCCAGACGCAGGACTCACAGACGCTCCAGAAGCCGTTGCTCGCTGGCTTGACGCCACAGCAGCGCTCCGACTACCAGACTAGCCTGCAGGTCTACATCTGGGACTCTCTCCAGTACGACCACCTCGCGCGGGTCATCGGACGGCACCTGCAGGCCATCCTTGCCAACAAGAATCTCAGCTACCTCGCGTGGCTTTTCCCGCCCGAGGAGTTGCTCGAGAACCCCGACTCGATCGTCCGCAGGTCGCCGATCACGATCGTTCGCGATGTCATCCGGTCAATGCTTGCCGCGCCCATCCCGCACTACTACAGCCTGCTCGAGGTGGCGCGCTTGTATCATCAGGCGTCGCTGCCTCCGAACGTGGCTGCGTTCAGCATCCACCCCCTCTTCGCCACCGCGCTGAGCGACCAGATCCCCTCAGAGCGCGCCCACGAGATCTGGTCACGAATCACGACGCCGCGGCACTGGCAACAGCAGATGCAGACCTACGTCGAGACCGTCAAGAAGCGCCTCTCGGCACTTGAGACGGTTTCGCAGCGGCTTGAGACTGACCTGAGGCCGCGCCTCACGCAGGGAGCGCCGGTCATCCGAATCGGACCGCCGCCGCGTCAGCCGAGCATCAGCTCCGACGGGCAACTCTGGTTCGCGTTCTCGAAGTTGGGCAAGGCTCTCGAAGAGCTGGATGTGCAGCAGGTGCGTGCCATGCCGGCACACGAACGCGCAGCTCGGTTTAGGAGCGCGCGGCTCGTCCAGCGTCTTGTTGGCCAAGCAGAGACCGCTGCTCTCGCAACGCTCGGACTCTTGCCGCAGGTCGGCAGACGTGTATACCTGCTGTCCCCTGATTCTCACGACGTGAAGGCGAAAGTCGGGGACTTCTCATTCGCGATCTCGCCCGAGGACGCGCCGGGGCTTCTCGACCGCAAGATCGCGGGCGTTGTTCGCAACACAGCTTTCGACGCGCGCGTGAACCAGCAGCTTGGCAACCGCTACTGGCGCGCGCTTGTGGAGGGCCTCACGAGTGTCACGATCTCGGGCCTCGACCGGAACAACGGGCTTATTGCCCTCGACGCGTCCGCACGGAACTGGCCCACGGCGCTCGACGAGTTCCACGCGTCGGGTCTGGTTAACCTCGACCAGGACGTCGTGCTGGATCCCGTACACAACGACTTCTTCACCAGGAAGCTCGATGTCACGTTGACGGCAATCGGCAATCCGGCGATCGCGTCAAGCAACCCGCTAGTCACCAGAGCCACCGGCCAAACAGGCGCTCGCGCACGTCGGTCGAGGAATCAAGTCCCGGCTGCCGAGTTCCTTTGGAGTCCGCTGACGCTCGCGACGTCGGCCATTGCTCGGAACCTCGCGAACATCCCGGCGCAGCTCACTGGTCACGGGCTCAACCTGAACACGTCGCAGTGGCAGGCGTGGCGGGACGCGCTGACCCATCGCGCCCGTCTGGTGTGGGGACCGCCCGGCACCGGTAAGAGTCGGACCGTGCGCGCCATAGCCGTCGGGGCTGTGCTGGACGCGATCACGAGCAACCGCCCCGTCCGCGTGCTGATCACGGCGTTCACGTACACCGCCATCGACAACGTGCTCCTGGAGGTCGGGCAAGACCTCGCCGCGCTCGTGCCTGGCGCGTGCGAGGTGTTCCGAGTCCGATCACGGTACCAAGCGCCTCCGGGCAACATCGCGCCGACGATCGACCTCGAACTGAACGGAGCCTTCCCATCGACGGGCGTTCGGGCACTGCGCGCTCGGCTTCAGCAGCCAAACGGGGCCGTCGTCGTCGGTGCGACGTCGGAGCAGGTCCACAACCTGCTGACCTCCGAGAATGGAAACGCGACCAACGAGTTTTTTGATCTGATTCTCATCGACGAGGCGTCGCAGATGGACGTGGGCCACGCGATCTTGGCCATCGCCAGCGTCGCCGCTGGCGGCAGTGTGGTGCTCGCAGGTGACCCGTTGCAGCTACCACCAATCCAGCAGGCTGAAGCCCCCAAGGATCTCGAGTACCTCGTCGGTTCCGTGTACGGCTTCTGGAAGGAAGTGCATCAGATCCCCGAGAGCCCGCTGAGCCTCAACTACCGCTCGAACGACTGCATCGTAGGTCTGGCCCGCCAATCCGGCTACCAGGCGACATTGACGAGTCACTCGCCGTCTCTCGAGCTAAACCTCCTTGCGCCAATCCCTACGGCGCAGCCTGAATTTTGGGATGCGCGTCTACACTGGACACCCGAGTGGGCTGACATGCTCAGCCCCGTGCATCCGGCCGTGTGTTTCGTCTACGACGATGGCAGGAGCAGCCAACGGAACGAGTTCGAGGCCGACGCCGTAGCGGCGATGCTCTCGCTGCTGCACGGCCGGATGGCGGACCAGCTTCGCAACGAGAACCACGCAGGTACTGGCCAGCCGATTCCTCCAGGAGCGACGGCCTACTCGGCGACCGACTTCTTCCGAAAGGCCGTGGGCGTCGTGACTCCACACCGAGCGCAGCAGGCGCTCATCGTCACGCGGCTCCTGCAAGTGTTCGGCGCCACCGGCGCACTCGCAGAGGCGATTCGAGGATCGGTCGACACTGTCGAACGGTTCCAAGGGCAACAGCGCGACATCATCATCGCGTCCTACACGCTCGGCGACCCCGACCAGATTGCCGAGGAGGACGAGTTTCTGATGAGCCTCAATCGCTTCAATGTGATTGCATCCCGTGCGCGCGCGAAACTTGTCGTCCTCGTGTCGCAGGAGGTCATTGGCCATCTCGCGCACGACATCGACGTACTACGCGAGTCGAGGTTGCTGAAGCTGTATGCCGAAGGGTTCTGCAGCAACTCAAGGCCCATGTCGCTCGGCTACATCGAGCCAAGCGGTGGCACGAAATCGGTCCCGGGGACGTTCCGCTGGCGCTGAAGTGCGGGACCTGCTTTCCGACGACGTTTGCCGTATCTTCTCCCAGCACTACACTTGAGGTCGCCGAGTTGAGGAGGGACACTGTTGAAGACGCAGAAGGAATCGCTCCGCAAGATCGTCCGCATCCTGAACAACCGAGACGAGGACGGGGGACTCTGGCTGCCGCACATCCAGCGCGCGTTCGTTTGGAGCGAAGACCAGATCTGCCGCCTGTTCGATTCCATTCTCCGGCAGTACCCCATCAGCACACTGCTGGTCTGGAAAACGAAGAGCCCGATCCGGGTCCGGCGCTTCATCGACGAGTTCAAGCCCGAATACCGGCAGAACCTCGGCCCCTTCTTCGTGGCACCCAACGAGTCTCGGAAGTCCCTCGTGCTGGACGGTCAACAGCGACTTCAGAGCCTGTTCATCGGCCTCTGTGGTCGGTACGCCGGACGGGAGCTGTACTTCGACGTTCTGAGCGGCGACGTGGCAGCGCCGGATGACGTTCGGTACCGGTTCCGCTTCCTCGATGAAGCAAAGGCCGTGTTCCCGTGGGTCCGCTTCAAGGACATCGTCTTCAGCACGAAGGACCCGTTCACGGCGGCGAATGAAGTCGTGCGGCTAGGCACCGAGGTTAGCGATGTGGACCGCGCCAGAATCGGTCGCAACGTGGGCCTCGTGTTCACGACGTTCCACGGCGACGAAGGCATTGGATACCAGGAGCTGGACAGCACCGAGAGCCCTGAACTCTACACAGAAGACGACGTCGTCGAGGTCTTCATTCGAGCGAACTCTGGCGGCACGAAGCTCGGGAAGTCTGACCTCCTGTTCTCTCTTCTGGCAGCGGGATGGGACGATGCGACTGACGAACTTGAGTCGCTCTTGGAGTCCCTCAACGCGCACGGGTTCGAGTTCACGCGGGATTTCGTTCTCAAGACGTGCCTCTCGTTGTTCGATCAGGGCGCCAGATACGAGGTCCCGAAGTTCCGTCGGCCAGAGATCAGGGCGGCGATCGAAGAGCACTGGGACGACGTGAGCGCTGCGATTCAGGACGTGCTGGACTTCGTCCGTGGCCACACGTTCATCAAGTGCGATAAGGCGCTACCCTCATACAACGTCCTGATCCCGCTCATCTACCTGCGCTACCACTACTCGCGTGCATTCAAAGCGGCAAAGGGACTCGATCAGTACATCGTGAGAACCTCGCTTGCAGGGGCCTTCAGCGGCCAGCCAGACCAGCTTATCGATGAACTCACATCGAACATTAAGGGGATCAGCGGGTTCGACCTCCAGGAGGCTTTCGGAGTGATCCGGTCAGAGGGCCGCAGCTTGGAACTGACCGAGTCGCGCCTGTGGCAACTTGGGTACGGCTCCGACACGGTGCACCTCCTCTTTAATTTGTGGTACCGCGATGTAGATGGCACGTACACGCCGTCGTACCCCAACAACCTGCCTCAGGTCGATCACGTCTTCCCGCAGAGCGTCCTTCGGAAAGTGAAGGCAAGGAATCCAAACACCGGGAGGATGGACCTGCTCCGATATCGAGAGGCGGAGCGGAACCAGCTAGCGAACTGCATGCTGCTGACGGCTGAGGAGAACGGCGCAGGCGGTAAGAGCGACACGCCACCCGCTCAGTGGTTCGCGGACAAGTCTCCGGAGTACCTCTCGAAGCACTTGATTCCCGGAGACCCGACGCTCTGGAAGCTCGAGAACTTCGAGCACTTCATCGCTGCCAGGAAGGAGCTGATTCTCGCCAAGATGCGTGACCTCAAGTTGATCGCTCCCGAAGCGAGTCCGCTTGGCTCGACCGTTTCTGCCCATGCGGAGGCGACAAGCTCTGGGGCTTTCACGACGATTCCGCAGGCGGAGTAGCTGGCTCGGCTGTTTACCCAGCCACGCCACCGGAGCTAGCGCGGCGACAACGCATCATCTTGGGTGGACCCCATCAGCGCTTTGGGCGGCTATACTGGTGGGCGGCCCTGCGCCCCGTTGTGCTGGCCTCGGGCCGGGCGTTCGCATCGGGGACCAAATGCCCGTAAGTGATTTTGGGAGATTCGAGGACGTATCACAAAAACTATCACAATCCTCGATTCCGGCCGGTTTTGGCGTCCGTAAATCGTTGATTCTAAAGAGTCGGAGAGATGGCCGAGAGGCTGAAGGCGCACGCTTGGAAAGCGTGTGTAGGGGAAACTCTACCGTGGGTTCG
>VFQN01001191.1_pt1 | contig 44859 bp, 28 predicted proteins | sample 3512371 | NCBI WGS metagenome assembly VFQN01 (sample SAMN10412370, study PRJNA504923) | tailings metagenome | isolation source: Replicate 2 from Balatoc abandoned mine | place: Philippines: Itogon, Benguet | collected 2017-08-28 | reverse complement strand
GTGAATAGCAAGATTTTTACAAAGCGTTTCGAACTAAGTTCTGATTGCAATGCTTGATACTTTTGACAGTAACGAGTAATGTCATATCCGAGAAGTTTTACTCTCTCTTGAAAGGCAGAAAATAATTCTGCCTGACGAAGGTTGCTCTTCACGCCATATACACCTCATTCTGTGGCCACCCCCTGAAAGATCATGTGGCCGTAACAGAAAGATTCAAAGGCAAACTGGCTTCTGTCGCGACCCCGTCTCATGCACTGTCTGGTGAGATCATGATCTTCCCATCCCACAATATCCAATTTCACTGAAGAAAAGGTACTCTGATTCGCATAGCAATTGGCATATTGAAACGACAATTCATTATTTTGAAGATACGCTCGATCCGATAATGTACAACGGCAAACAGAAGTAGCTCATCTCGTTCTACCGTGGTGAATGCCCACTTACAGGAAAGCACAACACCGATGGGTGAGAGGATGGCACGGTCCCAAAGACCCATCCCTATGAGCGTGAAAAGAGTTGCGTTTAGATCATCAACCGCTTCAACAATCACTTTCTCAATCTCGCAATTATACAAGTCATTCATCCAAGAAACGCCAGATGGCTGCAAAAACTCAGAAATGACTTTTTAGGGCAGTTCTGTGTTCTCGACTTTTCAGACCACCATCGTACACAGTAATTATCCTCAATCTCTCTCCACACGGATGCATCACCTCTTTGGCTGTCTTTCAATTCTTTGAATTCAACAAAGATATTGTATATGTTTTCATTGTAAATGTATACGAGAATATATTAAAATTACTAAATGATTATCTATGGAACTCATGAATTTTCTTATATTTTTAAGAATAGAAGAAGGAAAAAAAATCAAATGAGTATGGTTCTATACGCAAGCCACATTACATGACAATAGAGGAAACAAGCAGATAAAGGAGCAATCAAAAATAGATAGAATGTGCATTGAATTTGATGATGGAAGGGAATGAGTGTATGCCTACTTCTATTACTGCTTTCGGAATAAAGTCATTGATTCTGATTCAACGCCGCTTGTCGCATTCTTACGAATTGTTGTTAACCGTATGACATTACCATTTTCTTCAAGCTCTCTCTTCTCGAATGTTTCATACTTCTCTGACTGGAAGATTCGATGCACAACTAACACATTTCCTTCAAAGTACGCGCGTGACTTGACCTTCTTCCCATGATACTTCCCTGTAATAAAATCTGAAGAATTGATAGTCAAGTTTAGCTCAGGTTCTCCATTGCCTCCAATCTCCTCATATTTCAAAGTGTTGTTCTGAATGGAGATCTTATGTGTCACAGTAGTCTGTGAGTCGATCATAGCAGTAGCGTCAGCACCCTTCCTTGGAGTCTGATTAATAGCCGTAGTCTTCACCCAAGTACCATTAAAAGGTGTAGAGACCACAGCCTTCAATGGACTTACAGGTTCATCCTCCTCTTCATCATCATCTTCAGCTTCCTTCACTGCCGAGAGGGAAGTCCTCTTTGGTGATGCGCTGCCTTTCTTCTTACTACCAGTAGAGAAGAATGATGTTGAGAAAAATGACTTTCTCGTTGTGGTACTCTTCTTCTCTAACTTTGATTTAAATGCACTCTTCTGTGCAGTGGAGATACTTCTCATTTTAGCGACAGCAACTTCATCATCATCTTCATCATTATCAATATTTTCATCATCGTCACCATCATTCTCATTAATACCAACAACACTACCTGTTCTACCATCTTCTTCATCTTTCTCAATAATAGAAGCTACATCAGGTACCGGTGGAGGATTCGGAGAATTACCAGTCTTACTAAACCATGACGTTGCATCAGTTTCTTTACCAGTATTTAAATCACGATGAGTTAATTTCAATATAATTTGTGGTGTTTCTAAATTACTTTCAAGATCTAATGTTCGAGTCATAATTAATTCAAAGGTGTTATCAATAGATCTTCTTTGATTTACTAATGCATCATCAATCCAATACATACGTTGAACAAATTTTTTACCATTTAAATCAAAATCAACAAAATCTGCACCAATAGTTAATGTCATATCAGTATTTAATGGTCCACCTTTCTCTTGTAATCGGAATGCTTGTAAAGCTGGTGGATCCATGGTAATTATATGAGCTAATTGCATAGATGCTGCTAATTTCCTTTGCATAAATCCACCACCTGCTGCTCCAACGTAAGCTTCAAAGTTATGAGACTTGGTTCGATTCCAGACGCCTGAGAAGTCTGGTCTGGTTGCTTTCTTCTTCGCGACTTTTTTCCCAGAAGTAGACGCTGCAGTTTTTCCCTCCCCTTTCTCTGCACGATCTAATTGCTTGCTACCTCCAACAGAAGCAGGGATTGGATTAGGAGAAGGGCCAATATAATCAAAATAACAAAAGGAATGAACATCTTTTCCACCTTTCAAATCATGATAAACTCCCTCCTACAGATGAAAATAATGAACAAAGGAAAGAATCAGAAGGGTAAAAGAACTTACCAATTTAATAGTTTTACCATTATTTTCTAATGATCGATATACCCATAATTCATATCCTTTCTCAGGTAATTTTAATTTTTTCACTAATAATCGACCATCAGAAGACCAAGTAACAGTATCTAAGAAGACATTCTTAATTGTTAACGTTTCTTTTGATTCTCCACCAATCACATATTCATTATCAGTATCAATAGGACCACCTTTCTCCTGTATTCGAGCTACTGTGCACTCATCGTCCATGGTAATCGTATGAATCATAGAGATCGAACAAGCAAGCTTCTTTTGAACATAGCTAGCTCCTTGGGCTGCAAGAAAATTTTCATAATTTTCGATTCGAACACGTTTCCAAACACCCGAAAGATTGAAAGGTTTGAAGTCTTTCGCTGGCTTCTCACTTTCAGTCGCCGAAACAGTACTAGTCGCAACTGCAGCAGATCCACCAACTGGTGTAGAGGTTACACTAACTCCCTCCATAGCACTATAATAGAATAAAGTGAACAAGGAATGGAAATATTAGATATAAAGAGTTTACCTTTGATTAGGATAAAGAATAAAAGATGGAATAATCCCACGAAGTATTAATTCAAACCATAAAGGTACTTTATCAGGTAATTTAATCACAAATACTCCAATAATTAAAAATAATGGAGGAACTCCAACTACTCCTAATGCAATTAATAATAAAGCATAAGTAGTCCACATAATTATTAATGGAATATTATCCAAAATTAAAGCAGGAGATAATTGAATGTAAGTTAAGAATTCTACTAATGCTAATGCGATCATTCCTTTTGATTCAGCTGCTTTTAATAATTGTTGATTGCGTTGATCTAATCGAATATCTTTCTTTAATTCTTCTAATTCTGCTTCAGTTGCAGCATTAGATAATCTAATTCCATCAGCTGCCACAAGACTACCAGCAACAGAAGGAGCGAAAAATCCCAATGTGATCTCTTTCAAATGATCACGAAGTAATTGATCACCAAGAATTGCACGATCATCAGGATGAAGCTTCTTAAGCTTATTCACAATACGAGTAATCATAAACGCACTTGGTTCTTGATGGGTTAAAATAGCTGATCGCCTCATATTCTCTTTATCAATCCAATACTGGAAAGCATTTGAGAAAGAATCATTTTTTGCAGTTGAGGAAGGTGAGGATAAAGTTAAAGCAGATGTTGTCAAAGATAACGTTGAGGCTAAAATAGATTTCTTCTTTCTTCCAGGAACAGCTAATCCACCTCCTGGAGCACTTCTCACTTTAACTTCATTGTTTCCGTAGGTGAAGAGGGTGGAAGAGCGAATCATGTGAAAGTCAGCCGCATTCTTTGTTCTCAATCCTTTAAAAATCATGTCAGAATCTGTTAAATTGGTATTTTTCAGGTTCGAGGAAGGAGTTGCAATTAGTAAAGCAGCGGTAAATTCTTCTAATCGTCCTAAGATTGTAGGATCACAGATTCCAACAATCATTGATTTATTCCGTGCAGCAATTTTCGAAGTGGTATCTTGAATTTGTGAATTAACACCATCTAATTGAGAATGCTTTAATACCGCCGTGGCCGCCAATACATCAATATCACTATCATCACTGCAAATGTAAGGACGAATATCACCTAATTGAGCATGCGGTAAAACTAACGAAGCAATCGCTAGAACAATCTCAGATGCTTGTGACGGTGTTGGTGCAATGACAACCAAATCCTGACCTGTGACTAAAATCTCCCAGATTGTCCAAAGATGTTGAATAAGACCTAATGGACCAAATAAAGATACTAAATTAATGCCATTTAAACCAATATGAAAACTAATATTTCCTCCTGCTGTGTAAGTGTTAAAAATCTCTGCAGTAGAAGGCATGGTATGATGTAACATTTCTCCAAAGAAAGACAAATACACAATAATTCCCGGCGCAGGCACTGGCCATAAGTCAATTTGCCCAATCGCAATCGTGAAAACTGCTTTAACAACCGCTTCTGTCAGGTCGTAGATGGCATCAGCGTTATTGCCGTTATTCTCGCCGGAAGGAGGAATCGTGGCGAAGGCAATGGAGGCAGGAGTTCCAATATTTGTAGGGGTAGTAGCTGGAGAGTTAGAAGTATTTCCAACTGAACCAGGGGACTTGATATCGAACTCCTTCCAACCTTCAGAAGTACGAGAGACAGACTCTACTGACTCATCTGAGTGAGCTCTTTTCTTATTATTTTCCTTAGCAGAAGCAGCGTGGAAATACAAAGCTTCGTCTAATTTCTCAAGTAAACGGTAAGCTAATTGAGGGTAAGGCCATTTGGAAATTAAAACAATCGCTTGTCGAAACGTGTATTTATCAAGACTTCTCGTCGAACCTAAAGGAGTGTTCGTAGGAGAATTCGCAGCAGAAGAAGCTTTCTGCTGATTTTGAATCACATCAGCAGGTGGTGTAGTCTGTTGTTTAAAATAAACATAGCAGTTATAAAATAATGTCGATTTATTAACTGCTGTACCAATAATTTCTTCATTTTCATCTTTAAATACTGCACCAGGTAATGATTTATCACGAATACGGAACATAAATTTTTGTTCTTTACCACCATCAGTATTAGATAAACCATTCCCACGTTGTGCTGGCGGTAATGAAGTAGTAAAAATATCTTCTAACATTTCTGCAGAAAAGGAATGATCTTGTGGCGAAACAACTTTGATCATTGGTTCATTATCTGAGAAATATTTGCGAATAAATACTACCCCTTCAATCCAGTGAGGAAGAACATTTTCGCCGTTGGTAGTTGAGCTTGCTACTGGGGTTGTGGAAGTGGTGGAAGAGCCAGTCATAGCAGCCAAGGCGGATGCGAGGGTAGACGTGTTATTCGAGGCATTGGAAGAGGAAGTGGCAGTAGGAGCAGTTCCTTTACTAATATCACTTGCTTCACTCATTCTGCCAATGGAATCGCCCCTCGTATACACTAGAAGAGAGAGAATGAACTCAAGCGGAATACATGACAAAACATACTTACTGACTGGTACTTCAGGATTCTTGAATACAACGGAGGAATCATTTATGGATCGTTTTGTAGCCTCTTTGTAACACTGTTCGCATGCCTAGTAACATTTTCATAAGTGAATAAATTGTACGAACAGAAGACGCGCGTCACTCACCCTTTTTAAGGTAGCATTAACTACGACGTTATAGGAAGCGCATTTCCCACAAAATACTTTACCACACTCACGACAGTGATGCTTACGATTTGTGAGGGTAAATTTTGTCTTGCATCCAGTGCAACGTGTGATTTGGCTATCGTCTTGCCACGCGAGTTCACCGTGACGATTCTGAAATTCCTCAGCATCTCGTTTCACGGTAGATCTTCTCCGTACAGTAGCTGCTCGTTGAACCTGTACTATACTATCCCGATTTGTGATATCTGACATCGTTAATTACCCAAGCACAACAAGACACCCTACAAGAAAATTTGGGATTGAATCTGAGTGGATTAAAAGCTCGAGATTTTCATTACTCGATATTTGTATTCTGTCGAGTTGCGTGGATTGTTTCGGAGATGTTTCGTTACTTGATCGCGGTGAGGTTAAGTTTGATGTTATCAAAAAAATTCAATATTCTATACAATCTATTATTCAAAAATTAAGGTCTCATTCATGTTGATAGCTAATAAAGTCTCGTCAAATTGAGCAACTTTCTCTGGATATAAGGAAATATTCTTCCCATCTCTAAGATACCAACTCTTACATTGATCTAAGACTAATAACTTAGATTTCTCTTGGACACGGACATTAAATTCATCAAATTTCTGCTGGTTAATCTTTACGGTCTTTTTATCTTCCTTGTTCATGTATTTCATGACTTCAACGATATGCTTCACTTGAGCTTCAATATATAAGATTACCGAAGTGTAAGTAGAGCCTGAATTATAACCCAATAAAGTAAAGAAATTCTTCATTTCTTTAATATAAACCCCATAATACTGACTAGTAATTGACTTCGTATCGGATTGGCTCTTACTGTCAAAGATCTTAACGGCATTAATACCTCCAGTAATATCAAACCCTGTCGCTAGAACTAATACATCCATTTTGTATTCCTTACCTTTCACAATCATACTGTCTTTAGTAATTCGATCAACTGGATCCTGAATAATAACAGTAACGTTTGGCTTGTTCAAATGCTGGTAGAAATCGTCAGAAAGTAAAATTCTCTTGCATCCCATCGGATAATTTGGAATTAACTTCTCGCGTAGGGATTTATCGGATATTGTCCACCAAATAGAGAATTTAATAAACAATTGTCCAAAAAATCCGAGCAAGGAGTTCTTATAGAATGTATTAAATAAGAACTCGTGGTAATAGAATAAGATCGTTCGATAGAACAAAACTAAGAACGGGAATACACGAAACAAGAATTTTTCGACACTAGTAAAATTGCGATTACCCTTGGCCATAATCCATTGCGGTGTTCGCTGATGAACAATTAGCTCGGCAGCCTGCTGTTGTAAGAATGGAACTGCTTGAATCCCTGAAGCGCCACATCCTATCATACCGACTCGCTTTCCTTTAAAATCAAAGCTTCGATCCCACTTCGAGGTGTGCAAAATCTTTCCTTCAAAACTTTTAATACCCGGAATGTCGGGGAAACTTGCATAATGGAGAGGAGAAGAAGAAAAGACAAGAAACTGACACTTGTACTTTGACTTGTTGGTACTGACAATCCAATGTTCCCCTGTCCAGAGATTCTCTGATACAACCTCTTCGAAATGAATTTTCGAGAATAGATTGTATTTCGTAGCGCAATTATGTAAGTATTGTTGGATTTCATCACTTCCTGAGAATACTCGAGACCAATCAGGATTTGGTTCAAAAGAGAAAGAGTAGAGATGAGACTCAACATCACATTCTGCTCCCGGGTATTTGTTCTCCCACCAGGTCCCACCAACTTTATTACTTTTCTCAATAATAATAAAATCATGGATGGAGTTTCTCTGCAATTGCATTGCCATGCAAAGACCAGAGAAGCCCGCACCGACAATAATAATTTTCGTTTCCTCACTTGATGACATAGTTTATTGAAATAATTTGTGAAGGATTGATTTCTCAAAGAACAAAGATGACGATTTCGAGGTCAAGTTCAAGTCAAAGCTGTGACAAAGTGAAGGAGTAAAAGTGGCGCAACCCTACAGCGTAAATTAACACAAATATTTTGACTACGACGCTAATTTAAGCGAAATCATCTGTAACAGTTTTCATTTTCAGTCTGCCTCTTCGAACATTGTCAATATTATTCAAAAAGAACTGTTTTTAAGAGTTTAAAAGTCATTTTCTTCTTTAAATTCGATCAATGAATCAATGGGTCATAGGATAAAGTTTCTCCAAAGTTTTTTATTCAAGAAATTTCCAATTCTTGCTCTTCTGGTTCTTTCCATCGGCTTATCTCTTGCTCAAGTTCCAAGTAGCTCTGTTAATTGGAATCAACTGATATCATCCAATGGAGTTCGATTCTCTGCTCGAAATGGTGAGTTGTTATGGATATTTACCTTTCAGCCAACGTTAACCAATTTTCCCGCAGGTCATGCGGCATGTGTCTTTAAGCAGAAACTGTGGGTTGTTGGTGGGCGAACTGCCTCGTATACTGACTATAACTTACAGACTAATGATAAAATGGCTGATGTTTGGTACAGTGTCGATGGAGGTTGGTGTCTTTTCGTTTTAAAGTTCAAGTGTTTGACTCACCTAATAACAGCCACCTGGGTACAAGTTAGCACTCTTGACGGGGATTTTTATGCCCAAAATATTGATGTAGTTCAGCCCGGATCTATTGCGCCATGGTAGTTATATTAAACAACAATTTTCTTTGTTCACGCTCTCCATATTCGCAGGTATAATCGGTTCGGGCACACTCTAAATGCAGTCGATATTAACGGTGATGGAGAGGATGATATTATGGTTTTAGCTGGAGGCTATTCCCCAAGTCCTGGGAATGATGTGTGGGTTACAGAAGACGGTATCATTTGGATGTAAGCAACCTTTTCTCTTCTTTCTGTTCTTGATATTCTGATGTTATAGGTTTGCTGGAAACGCTCCTTGGAGTGCAAGAGCTTGGCATGGAGCTACAATCTTTAAAGGTAAATTTTGAAATATCTTAGAGTGGAATAAAATTTCCGACGAAAACATTAGGCAAGCTCTACCTGATGGGAGGTTCGCCGCTAAACAACGAAATTTGGCGCTTGAATAATGCAACAAAATATTTTCGAACTCAAGACCCTTTAACACGATCTCATTTTACGAATGAGACTTATTATTTGAGTTGGGAGTTTCTTGGCAATGTACCGTTAGTATTTTTCTCTCAAGCTTTCTACTTATCTTTCTGTAGGCTTCCTGGTCTCCTCGAGTTGGAATGGGATTAGTTACACAATGGTTCTTTAATGTGTCTCACGGTCAGACTTATGAAGAAGCGAAAGAGCGAATGGTTTTGCTTGGAGGTTATGGAGGTTGGCTGGATGGTGTTGACGGTAGCCTATATGATGGATATTCTTGCAGAAATGATGTATGGCAGACTTACGACGGAGCAAACTGGACTTACTTGGCATCTCCGCCGCGGATCTCCGTGCGTGCGTGGATGGCAATGACTGTTTCAATAGGGCAAGATCCACGGCATGACCCTGCTTATAACACTACACCTCCCAAGATTTATTTATTTGGTGGGGGTTATGTTGGATTTAAGACAGGAAGTACGAAGAAAGTCGTTTCTATGGTTGGACGACCAGATGCATACTGGAGCTATGATGCAATAAATTGGACTGAAATTAGTTATCAGGAAGGTGGAGGTTCGACAGGTTTCACTTTCTATTCTTCGCAAGAATGGACAAAAACTGTAGTTGATACAGCGACAAAATATCTAGGAATGTGGGGACATACCGTTACACAATTCAATACTTCTTCTACAGATGGGGTTAGATATTTCACTTATCATTTAACGTAATTTGCTAAATTTTTAATAGACGGCAAATGGTAAATTATATCTAATTGGCGGCCTATACGCTGGTGGTGATTATACCAATAATGTTTGGGAAAGCGCATCTGGAGTTATTTGTGATATTGATGGTATCGCTTGTAATGGACAGTAAGTTTACTTGATATCCGAATTTTGTTTTGCTCCTAACTCATTTCTTTCCTATAGTGGCACTTGTGGTTCTGACGGTTGTGTTTGTTACACCGGATGGGTGGGGAAATATTGCGATACCTATGTCGGAGGCAATGTCGTGAGTGGCGGATTAAGAATGAAATATTTTCCAAGGTTTCTCTTAGTTGGAATTGCAGTTTTAATATCTACCTATAATTTAAAGTTTGGTTATTGAAACGATCGAAAACTTCTGGAAATCCTTCTCTTTTATAAGATGTATTGCGAAAAAAAACTTAAAAGTTTTCAATCATAAAAGTCTCAGCTGCCGGAATCGAACCAGCGACCATGTGATATCAGACACAACTACAGTCACATGCTCTACCAACTGAGCTAAGCTGAGATGCACTGGGAAGGAATTTAGATAATAGGAATGCATTTTCTATGTAATGCAGAAGAATCGAATTTTTACTTCGCATTCACAGGAAATTAAACATTGGCTCAACGATGGCGAAGTTTGGGGTTTCCTATCAAACTGGTGCTGATGACGTTGAATCTTCTAGTGTTGATCAAGGAACGCGGAAAAGAGGTGGGACTAAGTATCAACCACTCCAGTTAGAACAGCCAGAAGCAACCCACATTACCTCATTTGACTCTCCAAGAGCTCCTTTATCCGATGGATTCCCTTCTTCCTCTCCCATATCAACTTGGTACGAGTATTTTCAAAGAAAGAGGCTTTCTTACCTGTGTTTATTTCTTCCTTTTACTATAATTATTGTAACTTTATCAGCGTTATTAATTTATGAAAGGCATCACAACAAGCACTCAAATTCCTCCAATACTGCATCTAGTACAGATTCAGCGTGGGATGTTTATCGTGTTACTTCAACGAAAGGAGTAGTTGCCACAGATACTGAAATCTGTTCTCAGATCGGAGTAAACATCCTCTCACAAGGAGGAAACGCAGTTGATGCTGCAATAGCTGCGAAATTTTGTCTGAGCGTAATTTCTCCTGCTAGTAGTGGTATAGGTGGCGGCGCCTATATTCTCATTCATAATGCCGCAACGAATCAGCAAGAATTCATTGATTGTCGAGAAACTGCTCCAATGGGGGCCAATGAAAATATGTTTATTGACGATCCAATTAAAGCACAAGATGGTGGATTAGCAATCGCTGTATTAGGTGAAGTACGCGGTCTATATGAAGCCTATAAACGCCATGGTAGTGGTAAAGTCTCATGGAAACAACTCGTCACACCGTCTGCAATCCTAGCAAATGAATGGATTGTATCAAAAGAAGTCCATCATTTATTTGATCAAATTAAAACACAGTTATATTCTGGTAAATATCCATTATTAACATCTCTTTATATGAAAACAAATCCTAAAAATAAAAACGAATTAATTTTTAAAGATCCTGGTGACATTGTGAATGATCCTGTTCTCTCAAAGACATTGCAGAATATTGCTGTCTATGGTCCAGATTATCTTTATGAAACCATGGCAGAAACATTAGCAAAAGAAATACAAGATGTTGGTGGTATTATTACTGCTAATGATATACGTAATTATCAACCATTAATCACTGAACCATTAAAATCAAATATATCTGGTTATCATTATTATGGTGTTGGTGGTTCATCATCAGGTGGACCTGCGATTATTGGTATATTACAATTTATGATATCGATTGATGAACCATTGATAAGTCTTGGTAATAATTACTACCATTACTTAGTAGAATGTTTTAAACATATATTTGCTATACGATCCAATTTAGGTGATCCAGCTTATGTGAATGTTACGAATGTATATAATGCAATATTAAGTAATAATTATTTAAATTATTTACAACATACATTAACCTCTGATCTCAAGACACAGTCATCATTGCTCAATTATGGTGGTATTTATAATTTACAATATTTAATGAAAATTGATGCTGGTACAAGTCATTTATCTATATTAGATGCAGATGGTAATGCTGTATCAATGACATCAACAATTAATACTTATTTTGGTTCAAAGGTTATCTCACCATCGACGGGTATATTATTTAATAATCAAATGGATGATTTTTCTATACCTAATGCACCGAATTATTTTGGTTTAGCACCATCACCTTATAATTATCCTGAACCTAAGAAGCGACCATTATCATCTATGTCACCGTCTATATTATTAGATAGACATGGTAGAGTTAGATTGATCGGAGGTGCATCAGGTGGTCCGAGGATTATTACTGCTACTGCACAAGTTATATTAAATTATTTAATGAGAGGAATGGATTTATTAAGTGCAGTAAAAGCACCTCGAGTTCATTCACAGTTATTACCTGATAGTGTTGATGCAGAAAATTCTACTAATGTTCATCAATTACAGATACCAATGCCGCAGGCTGTAGTGGATTTATTGAAGGAAAGAGGACATCATAATGTCACTTTGAAGAATGTTGGTATGGGAGTGACACAGTTTATTGCGGTTGATCCTGATACTTTGTTACGAATAGCTGTGTCAGATCCGAGGAAAGATGGTCGACCAGCTGCAGAGAAGTAAGTAGTAGTTAGTTTGTAGCTGTTTTTAGTAATATTGATTTGAAATTCTTTTTCGCTGTTTGTTGGATGATTAAATTGGCGAAACCATCCTGATGACTCGTTTTTTTATAATGTAAACACATTATTGATAAGACTTCAGTTGTAAAAGTTTTCTTAGTGCTCTTAGATACAACAGATAATCCGCTGTTTTCAAGAGTGCCAGTTACGAAATATTTTATGACAGGCAGATGAATCATTTGTAGGTCTTGACATTAGTTATAGAGCCTAAGCTGAAAAAGTGCCAGTGAATTTTTGAATCAAGAAAAATCTCCTTTGAGAAAAAGATGATAGGAGGAGAATCGCCGATAAACAGGACTCGAGTTAGTGGAGTTGTTTTGAGCAGTAGTTCCATACAGGATGAAATCAAGACATCAGTCCTCGATTTATTCAGACAGAAGCCTACCACAAGACCAACGGTTGGAGCTTATAACCCATATGGCGGAGGAAGCTATGAGCAGGTCTCGCGGCGCCAAATGCTCTCAGGCTTGAAAGAGAGAACTGTTGTACAACAACCAGCAAGCACAACAACCAATGAAGCATTGAACCAGTACACCATACCCGAAGATGCACCTCTCCCAGAGCCTACAATTAATTCAGCAAATGATATCGCTAAGGAAGAAAAGTTCATAGAAAAAGAAAATGCGTTAAGTCGTGAGATGCATGAGGAAGAATTTAAAACAGAAAAATATCAAGTTGAAGCTCCGAAATCAGGTTTATTATTTCGTGATGAAATTTTATCTCCAATTTATTTACCAACTAAATATGAAGATGATTTAATTGAGCCCATGAAAGAATTAAGAAGAACAGTCAGTAATGATAACGAAGAGGCTACTCCTTTAATAATTAGACCACGTGAATTAATTTATTGTCGTTATCCATCATTTCTTGAATCATATCAAAAGGAAAATCATAGTAAGAAATTCCTGGAAAGTTATAACGGATTGCTATTTGATTCAAACTTTGAATGTGGGAATCTCTTCTCTGTTGAATACGTGTTACCACCAATTACAGATCAAGTGAATGAAAATGAATCAAGTCAAAATGAAATTGAAGAATATGATCTTTATTTAGATTGTGATCCAATCTATCAAATTGATGATGATGATTTTCGTGCAACAAATAATGCTATTAATAATTCTTACATATTAAAAGTTGAAAAGAAATTCTTCTTAAAACAAGTCAAAGAATATGAAAAAGCTCATTCTATTTCCAATATTTCATTAAATCATTGGTATTTTTTCCGTATTACGAATACAAAACGTGGTCAAAAGTATCGTTTTAATATTCATTATTTATCGAAATCTGATTCCAATCATTATCAACAAGGTTTAAAACCATTATTTCTGAGTCAGCAAAATTACCACAGACATCAGAAAGGATGGAAAAGGGAGGGTGAAGTGACTTCTTTCACTCCTAGTTCTCACAAGAGAATGTGGCCGACGAAAGTGGGTGGACCAATGATCTGTAATGATTACGTATTATTACACTCTAAGTGTAAGCCTCACACTCTGTCCTTTTCATTTACATCCGAGAACGTCAATGATACTGTCTATATCTCCTCTCATCCTCTTTACACTTATTCACAACTTCAAGTGATGCTGTCATCATTGTTGACAAGAAATCACATAAAACCTAATTTACAAGTACATCGAATTAGTCGCACCCTTGCGGGAAATAATTGCGATTTAGTTATTATTACGAAAGATGGTGCTTTAGTGAAGGATGGTGGCCTGACAAATGAATTAGATCAAGTCCATCGCACTTACCATGCTTCTTCTACGACCTCAACAGTTGCTGCCCCGCCCAGCGGTGGGTATTCGATAACAGATCTACTTAACCCAAAATCTTATATAGCACCATTAAATTCTTCAATAATAGATCCAAAGAGCAGTGAAAATCCGTCAATAGAAGAAGTAATGAAGAATAAGTTAGAAACATTAGACTATGATCCAACAGAGAATATATCTTTATCAACAAAATCAATGCCAAAGTATTTACAACGTTTACAAGTATCATTAGAAGCAAATTATGAATTACAAACGAAAAAGAAAGTTGGCAAAAATCGTAAAACTGCAATAATTATTTTGGGAAGAATACATCCTTATGAAACAAATAGTAATTGGATTATTGAAGGAATTATAAAGTTTTTATTATCTGATAATGAATTTACCGAAAGATTACGTTCTTCTTTTGTTTTTTATATTTTCCCAATGATTAATATTGATGGAGTGATTAATGGGTTTAATAAATTATCTATTTGTGGTGATGATTACCAAAATTGTTGGATTTCCCCGTCCTCGATGTTGCATCCAGAGGTTCATCGAATTAAATCCATTATTCATCGTCTTTATCAGACGACAACTATTGCAAGCATCTTTCAGCTTCGTGCACATGCTCCACGTGATGGGATTTATTTTCATTCTTCAGTGTCTCGAGCACCAGCACCAATTTATTTACAAGAAGCAGAATCGAGAAGGACAACGATGGCAATATCGAACTCTAATCTAGCAAATACTGCCTCTGATGAGATTATTCCTACTGTCGGGGAATTTTACAATGCTGTCGCCAATCGCTCTGTTCTACTGTCAATAAAGCATTGTTCTTTGCATCCACCGACCTCATCGAGTAAATCGTTGCGATCAATAGCAAGGAATGATTATCAAAGAATACCAATTGCTGGAACTTTGCATGCGTCACAATTTCGAGGTCCTCCTGGGACAATTTTTAATCGGAGTCATCTCCGTCCATTTGATTACGCAAAATTTGCGGGAGAATTCTGTCTGGCGCTTGGAGATACTTTGAGAGCTTTTGAGGAACAAACTCAGTTAGCAAAGCCAATAATTCCGCCATTAACTCGCGAAACATCAACTGTAGTGTTACCAGATCGTGACGAATCAAGGAGGAAAACTAAGATTTCACCACCACGAGGGACAATATTACGATCTTCATTGACTTTAGAAAGTATGAACACCCGCGAAAGCTTTAGATCTTCAAAATTTACAGATGCCTTGAATGAGGTTGCTCAAAAATTTAATAATGACGCAGAAAATGGAAGAAATGCATCCCCAATTAGAACTAATTATCAATACAGTACAATCTCCAGCTATTATATTGGAGATGTTGATATTTTAGACGAATCATCACTAACTCAAAGAGAATTACTTGAACGCGAACACTATAATGAACGTTTAGTCGACGAGAAAATTCAAGTTGAAACAAATAAAGTCAGATTAGATCGAATTGAGCAATATAATGAAAAGATTTGGCAAATAAATCGTGATTTTTCGTCATCTGATGAAGAAGAGGAATCAGAGAATGAAGGAGAGAATCATCATCATGACAGGGATAAAGATATCATAAAATTTGATCAAGACGAAAGAGAAATTATTGAATATCGTTTCTCTGAATTACAAAAACAATTTGATTTATCTTTACAAAGAAGTTTATCAAAGTTTTTCAGACGTTCTGAAGCTATTGGATTTCCGAAATCATTTTTCACGACTAGTAATACAAATAATAAGGATGCAGATACTTATGATACTGAAAGAGAATACCCTATACAGATTCCTTCTTCAACATTTCTAAGTATTCCTGTTTCCTTTCATCAATATTCACAAGGTGCTTTACCATATATGGAAGTATTAGAGAAAAAGAAATTAATGAAAGAACAATTAGAAAATATTAATAAAAAGAATTTACAACAAATTATTCAAATGAAATTTAATAATTCTGATGATGATTATAATATGTTGGAATCAGATGAAATTCAAGCTAAACTTGATGAAATTGCTGGAAATCGGAAAACCATGCTTCATAGAAATGGAAAGAATGGAGGATCAGAAGATGATGAAAGCTCAAAATCTGGAGCAGGACATCATCCAAGAAAAAGAGTCACGGCAGTAAGGAAAACTGTGAGAAGAACTCGAGTTTCTACCATCAAAGGTAGAATCAAAAGACCTTCTCAGAGCGGACAACCGTCACCCGAGCATAGCTTAATGAGTGGAGAAAGTGGTGTGAGCAGTGCTGAGGAAAACTCTGATTTCTCAACGAAGAACCATGAATTAGAAGCTCGATTATTTCGGTTAGCAAACAGCGGACAAAGAGAAACTCTTGTTCAAGCTTTAATTGCTCGTAAAAGATTTGATACAACGTTTCTTTCTTCCAGGCGTTCAACAGAAGATGATGAAGAGGAGTATGATGTTGAAAAGAATGTTGAATTACAGCGAAAAATCCAAGAACTACGAGAATTATATGCTACCAAGGCAGCAGCGGAGATGAGCTCTTCAGTTTCACCTCAGGGCATTTCTTTCGCTAAGATGACGGAGGAAGAACAAGATCAGTTGATATTAAAACAATTAATAGAAGAAAATTACCTTCCCGCTAGCTTTTTACAAATGATAGTTGAAAGTCATGAAGAGGAAAACGACGAATATTCAACAGATAAAGCTTCTGCATTACCTGCTTCGTTCATTTTAAGCGCGATTTCCAAACCAAAGTCTGATCGAAAAGCTTCAACTTCCCAACCGAAGCCCAAAGTTGGAGAAGAACAGAGCCCATCTGGTGATGTTTCGGTTGCGACTACAGCTTCTTCTCAGAAAAGCAGAAAAATTTCGAATGTTCATCCCCATCGCAATTCAAGCGTGAGAGCAGCTTCAATCAAACCAAAACCAAAGGAAATTGAACCTGCTACCCAAATAGAGAAGGCTGAAATGAAAGAAGTGGAAAGTAGAAGACATTCAATTTCTTTTGACGTGGATCTAGTGTTGGAGAAAATTTCTCGTGTTACCACAGCTTCCGCAAAAGAAGGGATTCATCCTGACTCAAGAGCTGAAAGTTTCAGCAAGCTTTCTATTGAAGAAAGTTTTCCCGATATTCCTCAAACAACGATCAAAGAGAGCGGAATAATTGAAGAGGAGCGTAGAAACAGCAATAAAGAAGAATTACCTTATGTTGAAAATCGAGTCAATGATACCGAAGTGAAGGAAGAAAACCCTTTTCTAGTTTTTCAGAGAAATCGACTTGAAGAAAAGGCTCGATTGATCATTACTGATGAAATTGATGAAATTGTTTATAGCCCAAGACGTCATATTGAAATTATTCGAGAATATCTATTAGTAAATAAAGGGAAGAAAAACGCAAAAGATGGAAATTCCTCTCCTCGACCAATGACGAAAGAAGAAGCCTATAGGCAATTTATCAAGGAGACGGGGTTTCAATATGAGTTTGTTCTAAGCCAGCTCGATTATTCCTCTGATGAAGAGAAAAGGAAGTCTTTAAGGGATCAGAGACGCAAGCATGTACACCCAGATTTGCCGACTAGTGAAGGATCACTCGACTCAAGTCAAATGTCTTCAACTGCCCAACAAGGGTATCAGTCTTCAAGCCGTCCTCCGACAACAGGAACAATTTATTTGCGTCAACCATTATTTCAATATTATGACTATATTATTCAACAGTTATCAGAACGAAAGGTGGTTCCACCCGATTATTTATACATATATGGGAATCAAATCTTTCAAAGTCTTTACTCAAAACATCAATTATTTGTCCCGAAGAAGTTTGTTAAGAATCCTGTGAGCACGCAAACTTCCCCAGAAAGAAAAGGGAGAGATGGAAGCAAAATTGATTATGAAATAAAGCAAAGTGAGAGAAAAGCCGAGAGTCCTCCTCCATTATTGGAAAGATCTTCCTTAGAACCTATAATTTCACCTTTACAACCTGCTCCGACTCCTTACGAACAAAAGATGAGAGAATTTCAGTCCCGATCATTATCGCCTGAACAATTACTGGAGGAAGATAAAGATGAAAGAAAGAAACGAGTAGATCAACGTTTTCATCAGATATCGCAGATGCGAAAAGAGAAAAAAGAACTCGAAAGATCAATACTTGCATCTATTTCAAAATCTGAGTTGCAAAATGGCACAATTCCGATTCCGTCATGGTTGTCTTCCGATATGAAGACAAAAGTAATGAATATTATTCTCCAAAAGCATAGAAAGCAAGGACGGGATGAGGATGAGGATGAGAGAGTAGCTGCGAGTGACGCTTCTTGGATAAGTGGATATCACCAAATATTACAAAGATCGTTACTTTCTGAAACTTCGAAACTTCCGAAGACTACTGCTGAGCCATCGCCTTCTATAGTGGAGACACCGACTCCTACTATCGATATTAATAAGACAGAAACTTTAGTTCCGGAAGTTCCCACCACACCAAGAGATGCTCATGATTCAGAAAATGAAACACTGCCATTATTGTCTCCTCGTCAAGCAGAGGTGGTTGTAGAGAATAAAAAGCCGCAATCAGCCGGACTTGTATTAAAGCCTGCTGTTAATCTTCAACTTATTCCAGAAATTTCACCTGTTGCTTCCAAAAAGGAGAAAAATCAAACCAAAACAAGAGGAAAATCACCACCCAAACCAAAGCGAGTAATTCGAACAACATCCTTGGATAATGCTCAAAGAAATTCTACAGATTCTGATTTAATGGTAATTGCTAATCAAACTCCAAGAAAAGAAGAAATTTTACCATTCGGAAGTAATTCGATCGATTTTCAGTCAAGTATTGAGATTAAGAATTTTCCCTCCCTCGAATCACAGTCTCTTAGCAGCGTCAGTAAAGCAGATCGTCTCGCTGTAATTACTTTAGAGATTCCATCAATATACAGCAAATCCGTTCAAGATGATGACGCATTTGGAGATTTGCATTCGCCTCAAAAGTTACAAGCCATGCCATCATTTAGCCTACACACTGACGATTCGTTTTCTCTTTCCACTCATCATACGATCAAGTCAGAAGGGGTTTCAAGACTTGATTCGAATGACACAGCTTATGTTCGATATGGAGCAATTTATCAAAATAAAATATCCCGACTAAGCTTTGATTTCGATCAAGAAAAGATCGCACTAACGCTCCCCTTATCATCGAATGCATCTTCCATGCTGTCAATAAACTCTGGCAGTGAAGCACCGTTGTCCCATCGCTCGGGGAAAGAAAATGGATCGCCTTCGTCTCTTTTAGGAAAGAAATTATTCACAGCAAAGCCTCCAGGAAACCCTAAACCGTCTTCACATTATTCCCCTTTTAGCCGAAAACGACAAGAAATGATGGAAGCGAATGTTATTACTGAAGGCTCTGTCGAAACAGTCAGTGGGAGGAAGACAATAGTACGAATACATACTCCACAAGCGAAAAGCAATCAGAACGAAGGATATGATGATTTTGATTCTCGAAATGATATGATTTTAAGAGCAGGAACAACCACATCTTCTGCAGAGTTATCTATGCAGACTAATTGATATTGTACAGTGATGAATTTGTAGCTGAGACATTTTTAAAATCTATTTACCCTGTTTTGTCATACTTCTACTATTCATGTAAAGTTCACATCTAGAAATTTTCTAAATTGAAAAGCAGCATAGGGCCTGGTGTGGAGTGTAGAGTCAAAAGAAGAGAAAGTAAGGTTGTAGTCTTTTTCTAAATTTACCTCACTTCTTGAGAAGTTCGCGAGAATGATTGATTGGCGTCATTCTTTTTTAGTTGTTCTAACTTTCATTTCGTTGCTCAAACAATCGCCTATTACATCCCTCAAAATGGCAAGACGTCCAATTAATCATTTGTTCATAGGAACGAAGACTGATATTGCTTCGATGAACATTGCGAAGCATGTGTTACAAAGGCACCAATGGAATGTGATTCCAACAAGCCATATTTCCTTCTCTAATCCCGCTCCTTTAATAGCTCCATTCCCACCTTCCATACCAAGTGTAGCAATTGCATCGACTCCAACATACCAAATTTCTAATAACCAGCTCTTTTTCTATACTCCTGTAAAACAAACAACCTCCTCTAGAAGATTAGATCGATTCTTTTTCTGGATTATAGATCATTCCCAACTCTCATTAAATTATCCTAATGTATTATTTACTCAATTATTATCGAATTATTTCTTCCCGACGTCCTTATCACCAGAATCAAAATCATCGAATTCTATTTCAGGCGATTTAAAAGATTCGAATTTCGTAGATATTGAAACTGAAAGAGAGCATCATCGAATATCGTGTAATATTCAATCGCCTGATGATTTAAATATCGATCAATTATTCTTTGTTTCTCGTCATGCTGCAGCTGCAGGAACAGTTTCTTTGACCGTTCACCCGATCGGAATTCCTCACCTGACAGAATGTGGAAGAAACGGTGGAATCGCTGGTCGATGTTCACCCCCAAATCCGCATATTGGTAACCTATATCGATCGATTCTACAAGAGACAAAGCACTTTCAATTAGATGATATGTTTACAATTACCTTAGAGGCCACTCACCACGGTCCGTATGTGGAAATTCCAACTTGTTTTATTGAAATTGGATCAAGTTCTTTGCAATGGGAGAATCCAATAGCTGGAACTGTTTGGGCGAGTTGTTTAGGGAAATATTTTGCCTTTCCACGTCGACCAAAGTCGGATTATGGCAAGATTGATGTATTTTTCGAGCATTTAGAAGAGTTTTTCAATAAGGCTAAAGCTGAAGACGAGGAAGAAGACGAGGAAGGAGAGGAGGACGAGGAAGATAAGTCAACCAAGAAAGATGATAAAAAAGATACTACTGAGGGCGAGAGCAGCAAGGCCTCCGCCTTTCTAGAAAAGGAGAACGAGGAGCTGTCACTCGAAGAATTAGAGCTGGAAGATGCACAAATCCCACCTTATCAGCAATTAGATACCAGCAAGGGCATTGCATTATTTGTAATTGGCGGAGGTCATTATGTCCCTCGAATGAATGATATGGTAAGTGTGCGATCAGTTTAGTACTTTTAGAATTTTATTGATGTTATTAGGCAAGGTTTGGTGATGAATACCATGTTGGACATGCTTTAGCAAGCTACTGTTTGGATAAAACACAATTCCAACCAAGTGGTCATCCACAATATCATCCAAATTCAACTCTTCCCGAATTTGAGTATCCTTATCAACGAATACTCCATGAAGCGATTCAATCCATGCGAATCGCTTATCCAGTAAGTTGTTTGAACATCGAAAAATTCCTACTTTTGCTGAATGTTTTTTCTTACATAGGACTGTAGAATCGGATGTTTAATCGATAAGAAATCTTTTAAAGGCGAAGAAAAAGATAAGATTACTGCAATACTCGATACAGAGAAAATTTTCTACTCAATGAAAACTGCTGATATCAGGAAATATAATCTTACCGCACCTAATTAAAAAAAGAAAAAACAGTTTGAATCTTAAAAATTAACTGACAATTCGTATCCCTAATGATCTCAAATCCTTAAAGAAAACATCTTATTCTAGATACCTCAAAACCTTTATCTATGATATATAAAGCAAGTAATTATTATGAAAATGGGTAAAAAAGGAGGTCTCTATTAACCCTTATAATGTAATGTAATGTATTTTATGCAAAAACTGTATACTCGTCAGAATACTGACTGAATGATAATGTTAGGGATGATCATTACTTCCATAAACCATTCATATTCCATGCCTTCACTGACTTCACAGAAGTGACAGAGTCAGCTAATGATTTCATGTAGATGGTGATCATGTTATTCGATTCATCAGGATAGACACGAACAGTAGAAGCATGTGCACCATCCATTGCATACATTTCAATAATAGAATGATCATAAAAGAGCTTGATATCAATACTCATTCTTTTTGTTCCGTCTTCATCAATACTGAAATAATAATCATGAGCTTCATCATAAGAAGGAATATCTCGTTCATAGACTTGACTTGGTGTACTTCCTCCAGCCTGTGTGGTATCAATAATAGAATACAGGATACTTTGATCCTTCGCAGGTGGACGACGAACTCCAACAGCATGTTTGACATATGATTTACCATCAGAGGATTGTCTTCCTAACACACCAACTTCAAGAGGATCAGTGGTGGTATTAAGACTGTATAATACAGTAAAGACCACATCAACCTCCATCGCTAAAGAACCAGGAGAAAGATAATCTAAATCTAATTTAATCATGGTCATACCAGAGGCTGCATCATGAGTTGACGAAGAGGTAAGTAAAGCAGGATCAATTTTAATCTCTTCTCCACGTAATTGTTCGATCTCTGTAATAGGCGGGAAACGTAATATCTTATAAGTATCATCGTAGATGACTTGACGTGGTAATGCCATGACACCGGCCCAATTTCTATTCACTGATTGATCATCACGTTCATTGGACCAACCCCACAAGACATGACGATTATTAATACTATCATAAAAGCGTTTTGATGCATAAAAATTAAAATTTGGACCATAATCATACTCTAAACGTTTACCATATTTATCAATATTACGATTAAAGACACCAGCAACTTCATCATAATCACCAATTTCATATAATTCACGATTTTCTTCCATAATGGAATATTTTAATACAGTGACAGTATGATGATATTTATCACTAACATCATAGAAATCAGGGCATTCTACCATATAGGTATTAAATGATGCAGTAGAAGAAGTGGAGGCATTCCATAGTGATGAATAATATTCACAGGAGAAGGTTTGATCATTGGTGCTTACTTTACAGTCATATCGTACGATATGACCGATATCGTTTAATTGGGCAGCAACGGCTAATGACCAGACATTATTACCTTCTGAATGTGGCCATAAAGTAGGATCACGGAAACCTTGATTGTTAGATCCAGGAGGGAGTGAGGTGAGGTCGATGATCGGGTTCTGAGTGGCTTTCGTCCAGCTGACGTAATTCGGATCGTTGGAATCCTTAGCAGTCGCATAACATTGTCTTTGAGTCTGAGCCTCATCTACACATGTATAGACTAAATAAGGGATTTGTGCTTTGTCATCAGCGATAATTGCAGATCCGCTGAAAGCACCGTATATGTCGTATGGTTGGTCGTTCTCGATTGCAACAGGAAGCGTTTCCCACTTAATCAAATCATCAGAAACCCAGTGAATCCAGGACATGTCACCCCAATACGGCGCGTTAGGATTGTATTGCGCGAAAATATGGTACTTCTTGAATTTCGGATCGTAAAAAGGTCCGTTAGGATCATTAATCCAATGTCCATCTTCCGGGGTTAAATGATAAATTGGCTTTTGATTATAAGCATCACTACCAGAAAAGAAGAAGCTTACAATCACCAAGGTTACAAGGAAAGTGAAGAACATCCTTAAATAAAATTATTTTATGAAGTAGTAATCTGGCAGGGCTCATTTCACAATTATACGATACATCATCTGATGGTTGTTTGTCACCTCTTTGTTTCGATGATAGGCCATGAGTTTATAAGATCAGAGATCATTATATAGATCATTGAACGAGATAAGACGATTTGAGGTGACTTTTGTTTGTTATTAAATTGCCTTTTGTTGATTCTTTTGTGAAAGAAAGATGAAGTTGAAGATGAATCGATATGGTAAAGAAGTTCTTCAAGCATTGTTAAGAGAATCTGCTCATTCGACTTTTGGAAAATATATCTCATCAACAATCAAAGACATTATTTATGATGCATTTCCTGAGAAGGTTTCTTATCGATATCGAGTACCTCCAGCATTATGCCAGCAAGAAGTCTCTCCAAGTTCCTCTACGGATAAGAAATATGTATTTACTGCTGGTGCACTCCTTGCAGTATTGGACGAGTTATCCACCTATCCAATTACTTTAGAAGACAAAACATACCGTGCTGGAGTTTCTGTAGATTTATTCACTGAGATTTTGAAGCCAGCATATGCCAACGAAGAGGTCTACATTGTCACAAGAACTGATAAGATCGGGAAGACACTTGGTTTCTGTACGATGGAGATGCTTAACCTTCAAGGTGATCTATTAGCACGAGGAAAACATGTGAAATACCTTCCATTAGGTGCTCATTTAGATATTATAGCAAAATCACCATTTTTTCCTTTAATCATTAAATTTTATTATACTTTCCGCGTCAAGGCCTTCCAATCCCCTTTAGACAAAGTATTTGGCATATCAAACCAAGAAGTTCCACTCGCTGATGATATATTGCAAGAGGGATATGTGTTCAATACTTTATTACCTGTTCGAGTACATGATAATGATGTCGATCGCAAAGCAATTCTGATCGATGCACCAGATAACCATCATTGCGATGATGCTGAGCTCTATACCATGAGAGTGAGTCGTGCTTTAAAGCAATTTATTGGTAACCTTCATGGCGGTGCATTGGGAGCTACAATAGAACAAGCAAGTAAAATGTTTAAGATATCAAGACAAAAGGATTTAGAGTCAGTATTAGTTCTCAAGAGTTTAGATATACGATATCTCGCTCCAATGAGAGTAAGTAATGCTTTCGTCATTTCTTTTCTTCTTCCAATTTATGATGTTTCTTTCATACCCTAGGGAGAATTGCTAATTAAGGTTGGAGATGATAAATTCTCTGAACTCCTCCACGTGCCTGGTGGGAAACTCGAAACTCGTTCAAAGTCTGTCGGCTATATCTATAACCAAAAGAATCATAGTGTTTGTGCAGAATTTACTTGTGAATGGAAGTTTTAATGATTATCGCATTAGTTTGAGAGTATTGTTTGTGTTCTTCATTTTTCTTTATTTTGTAATTGTTCATCTCTTGACTTCTTTTGACTAAGACATTGATAGAGTAAATCTATCTTCCTTTCTTTCAATGTCGTTTATAATCAAGTTTTTTCTATGAATAAAAAATGATTTTTCGATTCTTTCTCGTGGCGAGGAGTCGTCATCAAACAGTGCCCTGACACCTTCATCAAACAAAAGAACAGTATATCCCCTTTGATGATAGTTATTCATTTACAAGAATCAGAATCTATATCTACAATCCATTGAATTCTTTATTTCTCAGAATAAGATTGCTTTCGTTTTTCTTTTATTTGTCGATACTTTTCTTGTATTTCTTTCCTTTGTTTCTCTAATTCCGCTTGTGAGAAAAGACTTGAATTTTGTTGTTTTAATTTCTTTTGTTGATTGAGAAATTGTAAAGGATTTGATGGGAGTCTATCCATTCCTCTGGATGATAAGAGAGAATTTTGAATAAAGTTATCGCCACTGCCATTGTTATTAAATTCATCAGCATCAAATTTATCCCAATCCATCTTTCTTTTCTTTTTCTTTGATTTTTTAGTTTCTTCCTCTTCTATTTCTTCGTCTCCTTCTCCTTCTTCTGATTGTTGGTGATCTTCTTCATGATCTTCCTGGCCTGCATTAACCTGAGTCATCTGCTCTAATCGTTGTTTCTTTGCCTTCTGTTTGTCTAACTGGGTGATAAACTGCTTCAGATTCGGTGGTGCATGAGCAGTTTCACCAAAGGGAATATATTCTTTATGCACAAACTCTGATCTGCTGTCTTGATGATCTGAAGGACGGATATAACCATCTTCTCTCGAACCAAACTCAACCACCTCCTTAGATGGAACAAAGAATGTTAGAAAATATTTCAACAATTGGTGGGGGGAAAGGTTGCTTACTTCATCTAAACTGTCTAAATTTCCAGATTTCTTTAATTTTCGTTTCAGTTTAAGTGCTTTAAATTTCTCTTTCCTCTTAATTGCTGTGGCAGATTGTTTTGGGATTTCTTCTAATAAAACACGTTTTTTCTCTTGTTCAACTCTTCTTAAAAATTTCTTCATTGATTCACCAGGTTGTATTGTTAGGTTTAATTTCGGATCGTTAGGTTTATTCTAGAAGGGAAGGATGGTTCATTGGTTGCGAGTCAAATTTTTAGAAAGAAGCACTTACCGTTTCAGCAGAAATCCCATGGGAAGCCGATAAATATGCCGAGTTTTGAATTTGTAGTTCTCTCTTCGCTTGCTCATGAAGTATTCTCTCGTTGAAGTGAATATCGTTCTTTCCAGTATTGGGTGTGTTTGGGGAGAAGGGGATATCATCAATAGGACTTGATAGTGTTTCAACAACTTCAAACTTCTTTCTTAACTTGGCTGCTTTGCGTTTTTGACGTTGATCGTACTCATCCGGCGATTCATCATAACTTAAAGACTTTGGATCACTCGTCTTTCGCTTGGCGAAAGGATCACAAGCTAGATAATACTCAGTCATGGAAAATAAAGATGATTTATATGAGAATTTCCCTACCTTTCACCTTCTTATATCTTCTAACTCGTCCCATTAATAACTGAAAGAAATGAATGGAAACTGAATCGAATTTCTCTGATTACAATCGTTTTCTTATAATCCGATCGTATTTCAACATTTTTTGCAAGAACTTCTTCTTCTCCTTCAATCATGCTAACAATGAGAAGATTGATAGGTTCTAACAGTTCTATTGGTCGGTTGAATACGGTCTCCTTGCGGAGTTGGAGATTATTGTCGACTAATGCATCAATAGATTCTCAGTTAGCTGTATTCCCAGAATTTAAGGAAGCTGTAGAACATGAATCGAATGGCAAGTTTGCAAAGGCCCTTCCTGCCTATGAACGAACCTTCGATTCTTTACATGCTGCAATTGGCATTGAGTCGCCTCTCACCACTTCCTTACTCTATCGTATGAGCAATCTTCATAGATACCTTGGACAATACAACAAATCCCTCAACCTGTTGCAAACCTATATCCCGAAGATTCAAAATAACCTTGAGGATAAGATAAAGTTGCAACAATTACAATCTGTAGTCCATATTCTTGCTCAACAACCACAACAGGCTCTTTTAGTCGCAGAATCCTCAGTGAAATTATGCGAGGAACAAGATCATCATCAAAATAATCCTTTAAGTCGACTATTCTCTAGCGTCTATGGTCAATTAGGAATCTGTTATCTGGTAAATCAAGATCTACATGAAGCTGAAACCTTTTTACAGATGAGCTGTCGCTGGGCTGAGACTCCAACAGAACAACTAATCTCCACAGCTAATAATGGCAGTTTATTATGGTACAGACTAGCAAACAACCCACCAAATACTCCTGAATCTTTTAATTATTGGAAAATTCAACAAGAAAAGATTTTAGCGAAGATTCCTTTCCTTTCAGCAAAGGAGAATGAGTCTAAAGGCGAAGTAGAATCATTGAGAAAGATTCAGAAGGATTCTACTATTTATAAAAATAATGTTGTTCATACTTTAAATGGTTGGTTAGAGGCGATGGAAGAGGCTCAAAAAGGTCAATTGACGGTAAGAATGAGATTTTTCTTCATGTTCTTAGATTGTAACGTCTCCACCTTCGTAGCATGGGACTACAGGTTGCGGTCCAATGAACATGACTGGGCTACAGTCTAATGACGTCACCATGGTTCAAGATTCAACTTCTACAACTCCAAAGCCTTCGAAGAGCTCCAACGATCCTTCTGCTCTCGAAGAGAAACTCAAATCTGATGTACGTTCCTTTCGTTCAAGTTCTTTGCCTAAGTCATTTATTAATTGTTGTTAGGCTAAATTCTCGATTGCCTATGCGCATTTACTTTATCAATTGGCGGAGATCTATGAGTTAACGGGAAAATATGCAGAAAGTTCAGAGTATTTATCTTCTGCAATGAAGGCGTTGAGTCATCAACCAATCAATGCATCAACTGTAACATCACCTTATTTAGGAAAGATATTACGACAAATCGCATATTATCATATGTGTAACACTCAAGCAGTCACCGCTGAGGGCTTATATCGAGCAGCATTCGAGAAGTTTGCCTCTCCTTACTCGTTGCATGATGTCAGGTAAGTTTGCTTGTATCTCATATATACTATATGAAGTGTTTGAACTTCATAGGTACCACTACGATGTTGCGTTGACCAAGGGATACTATGGACAACTTCTAAAGAAATGGGATAAGCGAGAAGCAATAGGAGAGAAGCATGTGGAAGAATATCAACAATTCCTTCAAAAGCAATTTTCTTCACTCGATGACAGCAAAGGATTTTATCATCTTACTTCAATGATTCAATTTCCTATTGATTTTATTTAAAATGAACGAGGAAGAGAAGAGAAGAGAAGGGGAAAGAAGAGAAGACAAGTGATTTTTGTTTCTCTTGACTTTCTTACTTGTGAGCGTAGCGTGGAAGGGATAGAAACAATCACCACATTTTATGTTAAAGAAATAATAAACTTGAAATCAAATATCACAGATAAACGTCACATCAAAAGACATTTCAAATAAGAGGGAACATGAATACACATAAAATGCAACACTGAAAAGATGAGTGAAGCAAGGGAGTAAAAGGAATTTGTCTTCACTGGGAGGCTACTGTCAAAATCAGAACTATGCTTAATACATGCAGATTTGAGAATCCTAAAAACCTTTCTCAATTCAACGAGCGCATTACTTTAGTTATAAGCCCGGAGCTTTAATGAAGTTGATAATCAACGGTGATCTCCTTTTCCCTGAGGCTGAAGAAGGCGCTGATGGACTATAATGAGCATTCGAGGAAGTTGGTCTTGATGTCGCAACGACCATTGCTGAATCATGTGAAGAGTGATGGTTATTACCCACACTGTGAGTTGTGCTTTGATTCATCTTTGATAACTCCATTGACGATTCTAAAACAATCCCACTTTTCAATTCTTCTCGTCTCGGCGACTCGCGTGCACTACTAGCTCTCGTTCCCTCCGCTGAATGAACTCTCGATCTTGATCTGGATCTCGATCGAGGACTTTCTGATCTTCCACGTGAATGTGCTGAATGCGCAGAATGTGCGCGAGTGATTTTCGCAGGTGAAGCTGATGATGAAAAAGGTGAAAAATTTCGACTTGCGTTGCTATCTCGTCTGGGCTTGTGATGAACATTGGTTCGGCGCTTCCGATTTGTCCTTTCTCTAGAGTTCGTTCGTTTACGACCAGTGCGAGATCTAGGTCGATCATGACTACTATGGTTCCCTTCTCCTTCTACGAGAGATTGATTGATCGTCTTTTCTAAAATTGCATCTAAAGGATCAACAGGTCTTGCTGGACCCCATGGTCTATATGCATTAATATTACGACCAGCGGATAGGGATTGCTTTTGAGTTTGAAATAAACCAGTTTTTGTTTTCTTTGGAGAGTTCAGTTCTTGCCATGTATTGGGGGACATGGGATCGCGATAAAGGAGGCCGCTGTAATGCTCTAAGATATTTTCAGTTGGTTCTGGCTCAGTGGCTGTTCCACCACCAGAAGGTCCATTTCCTGAGGTCAGGTTCGCCATTGTTGCTTTACGTGTGAGTTTTCCAGGTGGAGGTGCCTTACTAGTACCAGCACCAAGCATTGCTCCGCGCATAGAAGCTTGCCTCATCGATGGAGCAGGTGATATTTCTCCGAGTTTCGGGATTTTAGGCTTTGATGGAATTTCATCGTCATTCGATCGACTATGTGCATTCAATTGATCAAATTTATTGTTATGTAAAGCAGCAATATTGCCAGTTCGCTGCCAGCCGAACCTTCGATCGATTAAATCATCCGCTTGGAGTTCGTTGAGTAGGAAAGGCGCTATCGCATTTAACTTGGGTGCGTCAGCTTCCTTAGCAAGCCGCTCTTCTTCTATAACATGCTTTTCTAATGAATCTAGACTGGATTCAAAACCATCTTTCGAGTAATCATCGTTGGTTTGTCGTGTGACACTTGTGGCAGGTGAATTAATGTTACTTCCTCTCATACTCAGTGAGGCACGAAGAAGAAGATGTTTGGCCTCAGTAGCCTCTAACGCCCCAGCAAGAAGATCAGTATCACTACGAGCAGTTAAATCTTTACTGGAACGATTCAATGGAGGGAGAAGTACTCCGTTAAAGCTACTTTCAGTTTTCATACGAACAAGGATACTTCTTCGAGCACCTCCAGCTGCACTCTGATTCTCAGCCATTTTTAAGGCCAACGGTTTAATAGGACTCTTTCTGATAAAATCTTCATATTCTTTCCTTCCAAGACCAGCTTTGATGGAGTGAAATCCCAAGCTTTTCGCTCGACCATTTCGCAGATTTTCCTCTTCGAGAGACTTTTTACGACTAGAACCTGCACTTGTAATATCAGCAGAATCTCGAATAGAGACTTTCTTTCTCGCTTCTGGTTGATCCTCAGTTTCTAAATTCAGGGAAATAGCGTTGTCTCCATCAGAATGACGAACTTTCTTCACAATTTGCTTCAATTTTGCTCCAAGTTTCGCTGTAGGTGTTGATGTTTTCTCACCATTCGATTCAGATGTTATCACAAGGTCGCTCTTCCTCATGATCGAAGAAGAAAGACACAAAAACTAAGATACCTCGAACTACTTCCAACTCTTAACATAAAAGATAACAGCAGTTTCACTCAATTAGCTTTTCGGATTTTCGAAGTTTCGGAGCGTAAACCGTTTCATGATGATTTCAATTTCTTTCTCTTTCAATTTGAATGAAATAAATCATGCAAATTGATCATTTAGAAGCGATTTTAGGTGATGTTGTCATTACCGTATATGAAGGTGAATATGATGAAGAGAATGGGGAATATTCTGGACCAGGAATAGCAAGATTAGATAATGAAAATGTGTATGAAGGTGATTTTGTGAAAGGTTTATTTCATGGTCATGGCAAATTTACTTGGGCTAATGGAATGAGTTATGAAGGAGATTTTAAACGAAATAAGATTACTGGTCAAGGGACCTATAACTATCTTGATGGAAGTACTTACGTTGGCGCTGTCCTCGATGGTAAACGTCACGGTCAAGGGAAATTAACAACTTCTGCTGGACAAATCTATGAAGGTGACTGGAAACTGGGTAAGCGTCATGGAAATGGGAAAATGATCTATAATGAAGAGGGAAACTATGTCTATTCGGTAAGTGAATCTCTATCGTATCTTAATTCATGATATGGTTTATGATCTCTGTGTAGGGCGAATGGATTGAAAATCTACGTCATGGATATGGAACCATGAAATATCCATCTGGTAATACGTTTGAAGGCGAATGGCGTGATGATAAAAAGAATGGTTACGGTATAATGATCTGGCGTGACTTAGATGAGGTCTATACAGGAGAGTGGATGGATGACAAACCTCATGGTTTAGGCGAGCATATTTGGGGTGATAGTTCTGCAAAGACAATTAAAAAGCAAAATTGCAACATCTATCGAGGAATGTATGAAGAAGGGAGACGTTATGGTTTTGGAACATTCTTCTATATGAATGGATCACAGTATAGTGGACAGTGGCGTGATGATGTGAAAGAAGGTCCAGGTATCTTTATTCATCCTGATGGACGTATTGTAGCCGGAAACTATGAGAACAATCGATTAATATCATCGATTGATGAAGATTTCCAACAATTACGTGTCACCGAAGATATTAATCCTCAATATCATTTAAACCTATTCATCACCTATTTCCAATCTTACCCAGCATTAGAGATCAATCCATTCCTATCATTAAAAGATCGAGATATCAATCAAAAGAAATTAATTAATGATATTGAAAGATTATTATTAAAGTATAATTCTTATATTAAAGTCATTTATCGTCATTATAATGAAATAACGAATCGACAAAGAATACGTGAAATACCTTATTTACCGAATTTAGATCTGATATTTCATAATGAAACAGACCAAACGTCATTAGTATCAATGGAAATGCAACAAAGATATTATAAATTTTTAAAATCAACGATTAATGCTCGAACGATTAATAAACGATTTTATTGTTTAAATCTTGAGAATATGATACGATTCCTACGCGAGATTGGTTTGATTAACTATTATTATAATAGTGATGATGTCATTCAATGCTATCAAGAGATGAAAGAAGATCAATTAACTACATCTATGAAGCAATATGGTGAATTACTGCAATCGCTTGTGAAGAAAGAACAAGAACGACGTGGACTGAATCAATCCTCTGATCGCTCTCCCAGCCCCTCTAATGCCAACTTAAATGACCCTCCAGAGCTTCAACGGAGTTCATCTCGTGATAGCAATGACATGGAGCAGAAATCAGTGGTCTCTTCGCTCTTACAAGAAGCTGATTTACATATCGGAAGACTATTAGATGATTACCAAGATGTTTATGCTTTTGATTCATCCTTCTATCAACAAGTGCATCAACCTCTCTTAGAACATGAATTTATTGAGTTGTTTATTCGAATTATTGGTGAAAGACAGTTAAGACTTCCTGAATATCCTTTAAATCTTTATCATGCAACAGAGAAAGTACTCGCAAAGGAGGTAAAGACTATCTTATCATTGTTCATACGTTATATTGTTGTTAATATCTTATCGTTATAGGTCTTACCTTTTTCTTCTAATCCTGATTTAAGACGATTACAGTTCTATTCTCTCTTTTATGATAATGGAGTTCAAGATCTTCTACGTGGTCGACCAAATCGCAATCAAAGTGATGAAGCAGATGACAATCAATTACCACCTTATCAGAAGATTGAAAATATTTGGAAATTATTTCCTAAGATATCATCTTACCGACAATCCATTACTCTCATCCCTACAGGTAAAGTATCTGCAGTATTTCTAAGCTATTAGATGATTGATCGAGATTGTTGTATAGGTGGTATCGTCATATTGAATGAGTTTATTCAATATTTCCTAAAAACTGGCAAAGAGAAGAAATATGTGAAAGATAGTCTAACAGAGTCAGAATTCTTTCATATCCTCTATGGTGTGACAGAGGAATCGATTGGTGATTCTTCTTGGAAAGATCGTCGTATTCATTTTGAGGACTTCTTAGAATATCTTTGTCGAGTTATTGTTAGTGATTATTGGATCTTCGTGAATAATCCCTTCCATGAAGATGTTAGCAATACTGTGGAGGGATCGGATGAGATGAAAGAAACGAACAACACTAACAAAGAAGATGATGAGTTTAACGTCATTGTTAGTGCTGGGAATACTTTAAATCAACCAAGTAAAGGAAGTTTGAGTAGACCTGATAGTCCAAGTCACGAAGAAAATCTTCTTCAAAGTAGATTAACGGAATGGTTGCATTCATTGTAATAATAATAGTTAACTTTAATAAATAAACAAACATCCTTTTCCCTTCCTATTTTATTTCTTTATTTCATTTATGATCAATTTATCTATAACATATTGATTGAAGAAAAGTAGAATATAAATGCATTAAATGGTTAGTCGGTATTATTAACAAGGAAGATTGGATGCATATATCCTAATGGGATACAATCAGCTAACTGTTTCTCGTAGTCAAATGCTGATAATGTTGTAATCACTACTGCACTGAATCCATCTCTATTTCATCGAATGACAATATATTAGGAATGAATTTTATTGCATCATATCGCAAAAAGCTTACCTAACTACAGCTTGCCCAGCTTCTAAATCTTCTTCTCGGTAAATATGTTTATACTTCGGATCATAGTCAGGCTCTAAGAGCTTTAATCCTGCATTAATAAACACTTCTTTCGGGAATACATCCTATCCACAGTAGGATATTTAAGAATGGAAAAGAGATTACAATGAGTAGTACCTTTTTACATAGTTTGGTTTTAAAATCAGCATGCTCAATCGTCACTTCACCGAGATAGAGGACAAATCGTTGACCCGTCTTCAACGCTGATACTAACTTCTTTCGACATCTCTCCATGATCTCCTCTTTTTTCAGACCACTTTTACCGAATGGGACAACTAAGCAAGAAACATCTTCTAAATGAGCTTTATAAGTGTAAAAAGTCCTGGCAACACTATTAGAGGAAGTATCTATGATCAGAGGAGTCTTTCGGAGATCTTTCACAATTCTGTCAATTTCAGTTTGAAGATCTTGAAATTCAATCTTAGGAAGACCATTTGAAAGATCGACGATTTTTTCTTCGTGATGTGCTTGATTTTCATGAGTATCTTCGATGTAGTCATCTGGTTTCACAGCGACGAGATCTTTCGTCACACTATGGAAATAGACATAACAACCGGATTCCGAGAGATATTTAAACCATTTCCCATCCTTTCTAAGCATATGATGCTCTGCAGGATGTTGGCAATTTGGAATTAGAAGTCCTGGAAGATCATTTCCGATCTCATCATGAACCTTGTCAGAGGAGCCACGAAAGAGATCAGCTGCTTCTTTCTCATTTTTAGTATCTTCAGCTGTTCCACCAAATGATTTAGAATAATCATCAGCTCCATGGTTTCCTGGTTTCTTCTTGTGAAGCTTTTTATCCATTCGAATGGCGGCGTCGAGTATAGTTTGATCAATTTCTTCCCTCTCGGCAGCAGAGAGCTTAGACAGCTTATAGTGAATGACAGCAGGAGATGTACACTCCAAAATTGGCAAATCCTTCTCGAGATAAGCTTGTTTCATAATTTCTTCAACTCTCTGGTATAACTCGGAATTAGACAAGGGTTTCGGTCCATCCGCCTCTGGATGCATTTCTAAGGCCAAAGAGCCATGATTCCAATCATAATGAATCACTTGAAAAGCAAAGAATTCATAATCATGAGTTGTCTTTTGATTATCGAGGTTAATGAAGTGTGATAAAGCTGCTCCTCCCATATTGAAGAATTCAACAGTTTCATCAATTTCCTAGACCAAGGAAGGAATTTACGAACGTAAATTTACAACTTATCTTAAGTTCGATGAAAGACAATATTCGAATTGAGAGAGATGCGGTAATAAAATAAATAAAGAAAAAACTATTTATATCCAATTACTTTCATCACCCTTTTAGTATACACAGTCTCGTTCGTTTTCACTTGGAATTTTTCTATAAAATCCAAGTTCTCACCTGGTCCATTTCCCATCATCTTCCGAAAAGGACCATTATGAATATACTCTGATGGATACTCAATATAGAGCTTGTAAGGGCGATCAAAGGCAGTCTCTAACATCTTGCGATTAGGTCCATAATGGCTGTCACATCCTATACATACAATGGTCTCAGGCATAGGTAATTTAGCCTTCACCTGCATATAATACTTAAACGTAACCGGAAGAAAGATATAATGGGTCCACTTATTAGAGGTGCCAGAGCAAGGAACCATTACTGAGAGAGCATCGAGGATTGGCTCTACGACAATGACAGTCTCAGGACAATAATTCGTGTGATTCATGAATAGATGGATAGGGTTGTAATAAGCACCGATATCTATAATTGTCTTTGGAGTGGTTTGGGAGAGCATCTTCCCAAATATTATATGACGAAAGAGAAAATCGGGCTTTTCTAGATCTGAAAGAATTCAGTCATCTGTAGAATCGTGATTAAAGAACACTTACATGGATATAAGCCAAAGTAACGTTCTTTGGGGACATTTTCTCCAAACCTTTCCACCACTAACTTGCGAATTTCATCTCTAATGGATTTACTTGAGGAAATGTATTCATTGCAGGTGTTAGATCCTGGGGATGGTTGGAGACCAGGGATGCAATCAAAACATTTCGGAAGCAACCGACTTCTATCCTCACAAAATTTCACGTCACTACTTTCTAACCTCTTATAGAACTGCTTTAAACGATCATACTCGATCTCTTGCTCAGAATAAACACCATGAATTCGAATATAAAGACAACTAACAAAGAATAAAGCAAGGATGATCATCATAATTTATTTTTGATTTGAAAGGAAATCTTTAAGGAAATGTCTAAAAATCCGAAACTGAAATTCTCTGAGGGATTTAGATAAAGAATCTTTTGAAGGTGCTCTGAACTTCAACCAATCAATAGTGATGATAGGTGAGTCGTCATTGATCATTGATAACTATTGCATCATTCAAAATTTAATTCATCAATAGCTCTGTTTGGCTTTGAACAAGTTCTTATTTTTTTATTCTCTTAAGCGTGACCAGTACAAGAAAAATGTCAAAGGAGGATTTAGGACAGTTAAAAGTCGGAATCAATGGGTTCGGCAGAATTGGAAGACTATTTTTAAGAGTAGTATGTTTAAAGAAGTCGTTGAATTACCAATTTCGCGTTGCTGCCATTAATGATCCGCTGTTGAACATCGATTCTATGGCGTACCTATTTAAGCACGATAGTGTTCATGGAACGTTTCCCTGCGAAGTCAGAACTGATGGAAAGGACACTCTTATCATTGGAGACTGTCACATTAAAGTAACGAATTTTGCAAGTGCTGCCGAAATTCCTTGGAAGGAATTGGACGTTCAGGTAGTCGCCGAAACCTCAGGAAAGTATGTGAGCGCCGATAAGGCGGAGGATCATCTAAAGGGCGGCGCGGAACAAGTTGTAATTTCTGCACCAGCAAAAGACCACACTACGCCTCATTTTGTTCTGGGGGTTAATGAAAAGAACTACCATCCAGGGATGAAAATAGTTTCGAACGGTTCTTGTACAACTAACTGTTTGGCTCCATTAGTAAAAATTTTGAATGAGAATTTTGGAATCGAAGAGGCATTGATGACCACTATTCATGCCGTCACAGCATCTCAATCTGTAGTTGATGGTCCAAACAAGAAAGATCTAAGAGCTGGGAGATGTTATGCTAGGAATATTATTCCAGCGCATACTGGAGCGGCAGAGTCTTTATCAAAAGTTCTTCCAGAGTTAAAGGACAAAATCACCGGATTAGCTTTGCGGGTTCCCGTAGAAAACGTTTCTGTGCTCGATCTTACTTGCAAATTATCGCGTGGAATGAATGGATTAGAAGAGTTGGCGAAGATCATTGCGAACATCGAAAAGGATACGAATCACTGTTTACATGACATAATTGGAGTTGAGTGTGGACCAGTTGTTAGTTCTGACTTCAATGGAGATGAAAGATCGTGCGTAGTTGATATTTCAGCTTCAATTTTACTCAATCCAACCTTTGTGAAGATCATAGCTTACTATGATAACGAGTGGGCTTACGCACGCAGATTGGTAAGTCCTTGTTAAGGAAAAAATGGCTTTGTGACTAAAATTTCTGTTCAGGCTGATTTCATTTGCTACATTCGGTGCGAAAATTTAGGTCATCATCAGAAATAAGAAACATTTGACGCAGAAATTTCAGTTAAAATAACAAGTCACCCCAACCTTACAGTTTACCAACTACTACATTCCATTCACGAATACTATATTTTGGAATAAGCCCAGCTTTAAAGTAGGGATCATTTTGAACGAAGTTTTCGACTGTCTCATAATCGCTGCTGAAGATGAAAAGTGCACCATCCGCATTTGGCATAAAGGCACCTCCAGCAATCAAAATATTGTCTTGCAATAATCGCTCAGCATTTGACAAATGATCTGCTCGATATGGGGCTCGTCTTTCAACCATATTTTCGACGTAATGATACTCCAAGATATACTTCTTGCTTACTGCAGCTGAGGTGGTAGACATCTTCAAACTTTGAAAGATTGGACGCTGAAAAGAAGCCTTGACTCCAGAAACTGTTCCTTTACGAAAATTTGCTGATTTGCGAACGAATCCAGAACAGTAAAGCAACTGCCTAGACCACAGTAACATCCAAAAGATAATTCTAAAACTGCTTGAAAAATCCAAACGCATTTATTTTTATGAAGACTTACCTCTAAAAGCGCTTTTCTCTCCCCACAAAAAGTAACGGAAACTGCCGATATTTGTCAGAGAAGTGATTTCCATGTAAAAGATGATCTTTACTGTGTGTTAAATTTCAAAGAAAATGAAGAATCTATTTGTGAAAAGAGAAGCAAGAGTGCTTCCCAATGAATGTAGCAGAATGGGATCTCAACCAACAATTGAGGTTAATGATAGCTTCGATTCATCTTCTCTTCGTGAAAGTACTCATTTCCCTTCGTTTCATTCCAATTCGAACAGCGAACATCATATCGTTGTGAAGCCTATATCAAAGCAAAAGCCGCGCTCAGTTTGGGGAGGTAGCTCTGTACCCGATGAAAAGGCGTCACTTCATGCCATTCAAGAAACTAAATCTGAATCTATACGACTTAACAATCGCTATCAAGCTGGCTCATTTGATGTGTGGGTTATGAGTATGACAACAGTTCTTGGAGGAGTGTATTATGGATGGAATGAGGGCCTGGCGTCAGGATTCGGATCGTATTTCATCTCTCAAACGTTAATGGGACTAGCTTACATAGTTTTAATTTGTGCCTTAGCTGAAATTATTTCGATAACTTCCTTCTCTGGAGGAGCTTATGGGATGACAAGAGTAGTCTTGGGTTTCTATCCAGGATTTATGGTCGCAGCATTCGAATTTTTAGAGTACATCTCTTACACATCAGCAGCAGCAAAGTTTCTCGGTGATTCCATTGTACATTTATTAAATATTTCAACCATGTTTGTTCCAATTATTGGGTTAGGATTTTATCTATTATCAGCATTATTTTTATATGAAGGAAATTTTATTTTTTGGCGTTTTAATGCTTTTCTTGGCATTCTTTGTTTATTAATATTAATTGTCTATTTTTCTGTCAGTTTAGGCTTTACGAATTTTGAGAAGAATGCTTCATTACACTATGATCTCCACCATTCGAGTGCTGTTGAGAATTGGTTTTCTGGAGGGTTTGTCTCCTTTATTAAATTCATTCCTTTGACAACCTGGGGATATGGGGGTATTGAATCAGCTGCATTAGTTACAGATATGATTGATAATCCTCGAAGTAACTTCCCGAGAGGAATTACTGCTGGTGTGATTACATTATTTGCAGTGATGACTGGAATGTTGTTCGTTGCGGTTTCGTTACCCTCAAATGGACTGAAAGAATTTTCTAAGCTTGAGTATTTCATGGATATTGGATGGTCACAAATCGGAGTTTCAGATGACTTAGCGGAGTGGTTGATTCTACCAGCACAATTTGCTATGGGATTTGGGTTTATATTGCCATCAACGCGTTTATTATACTCGATGTCTCAGTCGAAACTCCTCTCAACCGACATAGTGTGGTACGGTCTTTCGCAAGCAGCAATTGAAAGCTCGCGGTCTATCTCTTCGAAGCCTGGATCGAACGAGATAAATGTTGAAACATATCGTCGATCACTTTTAATTGTAATGATTCTGTCTTACGCCCTTTGTATCCTTGCTTATTTAGTGCCTTCTTTTGATATTACGAATTTGCCTATTTTATGTGCATTTATAACTTATCTCAGTGACCTGTATGCATTTACCCGATTGCGAACTGATTTTACGACGTCAGATAGACAATTTCAATCACCGTTTGGGATTTTAGGTGCAGTTCTCGCAGGTTTATTTTTCATATTAGGGATAGTTTCAATTGTTGGGTTTCAAAAAGACTCCGAAACTACTTCCCTTTTACTTGCCGTTTTAATTGTTTATTAAGTTTATATTATTTCTTGTATGCGAAACATCGACAAGTCTTTTCTGATCAAGAACAAAAGACTTTGTTAACTTTACATGTTATGTCTAATAATCGAAGAAAACGAATGAAAAAGCTCCGTCAAAAATGGTCGCAGAAGTTTACCTCTTTCATTTCATCAAAGAAATCGAATAGTCCTATGATCTCTTCACCACATGCCAGGGCCAGAGGAGCCCCAAAGCCCGTTAAACCTGCAGCAGAGAGAGACGATAACCAACTAGCGCTATCTGAGGTAGCAAGTCCAAGAAGTGAAGAAATCGATCTGGAGAATGAAATTTCAACTTTGACCTAGGTTTTATTTCAGACCTCATAATTTCTGTAGTAACCTGAAGAAGAGAAAATGCATGATCTTGTTTATTTCTCTATGTTTGAATAAAAGACGAGTGTGATTCTTCTCCGACCTCCTTCAGATATCGAAAAAAAGAAAAAATTTGAAGACAGAAATATTGAAATCTCAAAAAATCGAAGCTTAATTGTTGTATTCATGTGTTTTCTTGTATAAAATCTATTTAGCCTTTCATTCTCTTTAATTTCTTCCTTCAGAACTTTTTTTTTCTGCATTTACATATTCAACAGAGTTTCTTCTCTTCTAAGTTAATTTTCAGTTAATGTATGAGGTAAAATTAGAAAAATCTATGGACTTTTCAGATCGGAACTCCGGTAGGGGTAATTCGCCGACTTTCGGTTTCGTTTGTGTTGATTATTATTTATTTAATTTTTTGGAGCTAGTCTTGTGTATTGGCTAGCTAGATCATCGAACCCCTTTCTGATTTTCCACCCTATTTCTTATTAATAAGATGGAGGGTAATAAGAAATTGTTTTTCAATTCTCAATCATTGAGGAACCTTCTTCAAAAAGATCAAATTCATATGAAGGTATGCAAATCACATTCCCCTCAAACCTGTCGAAGATATAACCTTCATTTAAACCTAGGGAATGAAAACTATAGTTCCATCTTTAGAAGAAAATTCATTAGTTCAATCAATTATAAGTGAAGAAATTGGTAATCAGCAAAGTATCAGGTAATAATCCTCTTTCACCTCTCCTTTTCATTTTTGTTACTTCGCATTCATAGGCTATTGAAATCTCTAAAGCTAAAGAGGGAAAAAGAGGAAAAGAAAAGAGGAAAAGGTCAAGGGAAGCCTTCTTCCACGACTGCTCCGAACCTTCTCATGAGAGCAGTGAACGCTCTGATGATTAACCATAACATCTTCCAATATTGCACGCAACGACTCCAACTACCAAATGAAGACATAACAACATTAGAACAGAACTACTCTCGAATAAAATCATCTGTAGCATCTATCATGTATCATATGCAGGCTAACTATGAGGTATGTGAGGCTATAGAATCTGGTGACTTTTCTACTCTTGATTTCTCTGTGTTTAGGAACTTTCGCATGAAGATCCAAACATTTTCACATGTATCTTGCAAGCATATGACATAGCAGAACCAAATGGATTGATTAGACCAGAATTAGAGATGTTCTTACATTCCCCAACCATCATTCATCTGTATGACATCCATTACAAGTCACCCAAACTAACAGATCGAATATTTGATTGGGTTTGGAAAAGATTGATTTTAAGTCAGCTATTGATTATTATTGGGCAATTCCATCGTCTGAACTGGAGATTACGCGTTGAAGATTTTGAAAGAAAGGATTATAGACGCATAGTGGATAATAATTATTACCACGCTAATAGTTCTTACCATATGGGGTTTGATCCTAATACAACAAGCGCGATGTGTTTGCTGATGAATACGTCTTCAACTAATCTACTATCAACAGGAGGATCAGTTATATCGAGAGATCAGCCCGACAAGTCACTAACAGCTCTTCTCAACGACGCAGGGAGTAACTCCCTTCTGGCAATAACTGATACAGAAAGACCGATCTCCAACCCTGAATACTCATCCAATTATCCGAGCAATCATAATTCTTCCAATGTACTGTACTCTCAAAGTACCAAACTACTCGAACCACTTCCCAGAGTAATGGATAAAAAAGTCAAAACTCAATACGGTTTCGATGAATCCTTTGCCCGACCAACACCTAGAGCATTGCAAACACATTATCATGGCTTAAGGAATAATTTCGCACATCCTTTAGATCCTAATTCATCTGCAATAACGTCTAATACGTTAACACCGATGGAACACATTGAACAATTACGTAAAGAACTATATATTTCACAATTAGGAATCAAACAATTAAATAAAGTGGTCGATGAAAATATTACATGGGTACAAAATAATTGTGAAATAAATGATAAGCATTTATATTTATCACAACGTGCTCGACAGAAATGTAAAACATTAGCAACAACGCGTATCGTTCATATATTACAACGATGGATATATCGTATTTTACATTATACCGTAATGAAATGGAAAATTACAATTAAACATGATCAATATAGTACAATGATTAAATTATTTCACTATAATAAATCATTAATATTATTTAGAAAACAGTTTTTAATAATTTATATGAAATTATTATTTAAACGTTGGATACAATGGTTTCAAGTCATACGACGTCAAATTAATCATGAAAAGACTGCAGCAGCAATACAAATTCAACGAATTATTCGTGGATTTCTTGGTAGACAATATTGTGTTAAACATAAAGTTGGGAAATCTGCTACGAAAATACAAGGTTTATTCCGTATTCTTCATGCAAAGAAAAAGGTCGATCAAGTGAAGAAATTTAGATCTTATGTCTTTGCATCTTTAATTGTCAGACGATTTGTCAAGAAATTATTGAAAATTCGTCAAGCAAAGAAAGAATTATTGAGAAGAAAAGAAAGAAAGGCGTCATCGAAGATTCAAGCTTTATTCCGCGGTCAAAAGGTGAGAAAGGATGTTATCCCCCAGTTGATTCACGAGAAAGAGGAAGAAGAGCAGCGAAAGCAAAGAGAAGAGGAAGAAAAAAGACTCAAACAGGAACAGGAGCAAGCCAGATTACTTCAACGGGGTATTGATGGTGGAGATTTGGAGAAGGTTGCTCTTAAAGCGTCATCACCCTTAAAAACTGATCCCAAGAAGAAAAAGGGAGGGTTAGCTTCAACAACATCATCTTTGGTAAATCGTCAGACAAGAGTTACTGGTATTGGTAAAGCAGGGACACTTACAGCAACTGCTCGACCAACGATTCAGAAGAAACGGGAACCTGCTGCAACGAAGAAACTCGCCAATGATTTTCCTTCCCCTAATATTTCTGCTTCTGATGATTTATCAAGCCTTCCAGATGATGCATCAATACACCTCACAAATACAAATTCTACTTCTCAGAAAGAGATAAAAGAAACAGCAGTCCAACCCGAATCTCTACCAACTACTTCCCGAAGTCCTTTGCCATCTGCTCGTTCCGCTGCCACCCCTCGGAAGCATCATCATGGGCTGAAGCCGTTGCCCTCGCCTGGTGTAGAGATAGGGATCCAAGTTTCAATGGAAGATGAATTTCCGCTCGCTGCCTTATCCCCAATCCCCTCCTCTCACCCACCACCTCACTCAGCACGGAAGATGTCTTCTCATCATAACACTCCTCGCTTAAGAGAAAACAAAACCAGAGATGCTGCTTCATCACCGCTAACTCTTTTGACTTCAGATATTAGTAGCCACCCCAGCACACCCCGCAAAGGAACTCCTCAACCAACCCCACCAAAGCAAGGTTCAAGTCAACGTTCGGCGCATAGCCGTTTACAGCGCCTGTCATTCGAGAACGCTGAGCAACATCAAAAAGATCGTCGCTCAACTTCAAATACTCACGCGACAGGAAAAGATCGCAAACCAAGTACTCATAGTGCAGCTACCGCTCCCGTACATCATACGACGGGAAATAGACGCCATTCCTCTTCCAATTCAAAGACCAATACCAGTAATGCAGCTGGAACACGGCGACATTCATCAAGTAATGCTGCTGATCCGGCAGTAAAAATCCAAAGCCTTGCGCGATCCAAATTAGCACGGATAAAGACGAAAAAGATGTCAGAAAAAAAGGAAATAACGATGACATCAGAAGATATCGCAGCAGCAGAAGAAGAGCGGAAAAAGAAGGAACAGGAAGAAGAGGCTGAAAAGGCAGCCGCTGAAAAAGCAGCTGGCGTGGATGAAGATGAACTCGCTCTTATCGATAAAACAGCATCGATGGTGATGTCTCAACTGCAATCACCTAATGACAATAGTCGTTCTTCCACTAGAGCATCCATGCGCGGTTCAGTTAAGCGATCGTTTTTACAGTCGAATGCGCCAGATAATACCATTAGTGACATTAGCGCTTCTTCCTTTCACCTTACAGCTGACGCTGATACTGCGTTGTCCATCGATCTTGAACAATTACCAGATGAAAATAAAGAAAAGGAGGATGCCCTCCCTCAACCTTTACCTCAATCACCTTCTATCTCCCCTATTGAGAATAAGGAAGATCCAGCAAGTGGAAGAACAACTCCTTTCAAATCACTACGCAACTCGCTCCGTCTTTCAATATCACCACTGAGAAATTTATCTTTCTTCAAGAACCCTTTTTCTTCCACCCCTTCCGCTGCAAGTACTCCAAAAAGCCAATCAGGAATCCAGAATTCTGAAGAGAACAGTTCCAGCATTAGGCCAAAGACTCAGAACAGTGTCATTCGCAGTGCCAGTCGCTTCTTTTCAAGTCGGCGCAGTGTCACAAGCCGTGAAGACGGAAGTGATAGTGAGCAAGAGCTCTCAATCAGTGCGAGTCGGGCAAAGACAGCTCCTACTCCAACCAACGCAGCAACGTCACATCGGATTCCTTTGGTTAATGAACCGATTGCCGAGGATGACTTGAGTCCTAATGTGTTGAGTAGATCTCATGCAACCTCTTCGAAGTCTTTACGAGAAAAGGAAAATGAGGATGAAGAAGAGGTGAATCCGTACGAGGATGATACTCATACTAAAGCATCGAGTAAGAAGAGTCGCGCAAGCAGTAGTATTAAGCAAAAAAGAGAGGAGGAGAACAAGACTTTAATGAAAGATGACGAGGCAATTCTAAGAATTCAATTAATGTTTCGTCGTATCCTCGCCTATCGTCGTTATTTACGTCAGAAGCACAAATCATTACATGCACAACAACAAGCTGCAGCTTTAATAGAATGGTCTGTTGTGAGTATTCAAAAGATTGCTCGAGCAAAGCAAGGTAGGAAGAGATTCACAAGAATAGCAGAACAAAAGAAATTAGAAGCAGAGCAGCGTCGTAAGATCAGTGCTTTGAAGATTCAGTGTCTCGTCAGAAAGAGAATTGCTTACAAACGCGTGAAGAATTTATCTAAGTTGAGAGAAGAAGAGAGGCAAAGGATTGCTTACCTCAAATCTTTACAAAAGAAGAAAAAGAAGGAAGAACCTAAATACGAAGAAGAAGATGCGGATGATGAAAAGGAAGTTTCATCAAAGTCTTCAAAGTCTAAGAAACATCAAACAAAAAGTCAGAAGAAACCATCTCCAGCTCCTTCTCCGTCTCCAAAGGTTGAGAAAGAAAAGGAAAAAGAATCTCAAAGAGAGAAAGAGAAAGAGAAAGA
>VFQN01001190.1_pt1 | contig 44877 bp, 29 predicted proteins | sample 3512371 | NCBI WGS metagenome assembly VFQN01 (sample SAMN10412370, study PRJNA504923) | tailings metagenome | isolation source: Replicate 2 from Balatoc abandoned mine | place: Philippines: Itogon, Benguet | collected 2017-08-28 | reverse complement strand
GATTCACGGTGACAAGGACACGGGCGTCCCGTTCGAGCATTCCGAGAAGATGGAGGCCGCACTCAAGGCGGCTGGTGTCGCAACCAGGCTCGTTCGCGTGCCTGGCGCTGGGCACCGAATGACGCCCAATCCGGAGAACGTCGATTTCACATCGGAGATGATTCGGTGGTTCGACGCGCATCTCCGGGTCCGCTGACCAGGCGCTGACGCGCAACCTCCAGGTCTTCGAGTTCTGGCTTGCACCTCAGCGCCCGACAGGTCGGCCGTCGTCGCGGGCAAAGGTCACGCTGCGGACGACGGGATTGCCGTACTCGAGGGCGAGCACCTCTCCGGCCGGGTCGCGGCGCACTCGAAGGTACATGCCGCCGCGCTGGAAGACATCCGCGTGCGCCGGCGCAAACGCCACTGGCGGCTGGTCGTTCAGACGCACCTGAAGCCCGGTCTTGCCGGGTGTCACCTCGAGCACTGCCCGCGTCTCGTCGTTCGTGTAGCGCCCGACCAGCGCGTCGGCCGTCGCTGCGCTCATTGGGGGCGCCTGCGCGCGCTCGTAGCGAGTCGTCGTGCCTTCCATGGACGTCAGCCTGATCTCGTCGGCCGAGACGAAGTGCAGTTCGAACCGATCCTGAGACAGCACCCGCAGCGAAGGGTCGCTCATGCGAAAGCGGTCGGGCGCGATGGTCTCGAGCAGGGGACCGCCCGCTGGACGCAACCGGCCCTGCTCCGCGACGAGACGCAGGGGGCGACGTGTGCCTTCGGCGAAGAACAGCCCTGCCTTGCCGCTGACGTCAACGGCTGCGGACTCGGGGTCCAGGCCTCCGGGCCGCCGCCCCGCCCGCTCGGCGCTTCCAGCTGTCCTTGACGCGGCCGCCGGTACGAACAGTTCGAGGAGACGACGGGCATACGCGCTGCCCGTTGCGGCCTCGCCGGCGTTGCACATGGTCGCCACCGAGAAGTCGTGATCAGGAAACCGCGCCAGGAAGGTTCCATAGCCGCCAGCGCCACCCGAGTGCCACTGGACCGGGCCGCCGCCGGCCACGTCGAGGAACAGCCCGCGACCGTACCCGAGCGTTCGACCGTTGTTCAGCCGCGCCGGTTCCTGCAGCTTCGCGGTGACGAAGGGACCGAGCTTGCCGTCGGCGAGCGCCTGGTTCCATTTCAGGAGGTCGGCGGGCGTGCTGAGGAGCGCGCCGCCACCGCCGCGATCGTTGTCGAACTGCACATCCAGGCGCCACTCGCTTCCGGCCTTCTCGTAGGCGAGCGCGCGATGCCTGACCACACGACGGAGATCGGCCACGTAAGCCGTCTCGCCCATGCCGAGGGGATCGAAGAGCCGTGCCCTGGCGAACTCGCCGAACGGCATCCCGCTGGCGCGCGCGACGATCTCCTTCAGCAGCACGTATCCGCCGTTGGAGTACGACCACTCCTCCCCCGGCGGGAAGTCGAGATCGCGCTGGCGCAGGGTGAGCGTGAGGGCGTCGACGCCCCGCCCTGCCAGCGGTGCCAGGCCGGTCCAGTCGCGGATGCCGCTGGTGTGGGTCATCAGATGGTCGATCGTGATCGGCCGGCCATACGCGGGGAGCTCCGGGAGGTACGCATGGATGTCGGCGGTCAGCGACAGTCGGCGATCCTGCACGAGCAGCAGGGTCGCGGCTGCGACGAACTGCTTCACGACCGAGCCCGCGTCGAAGACGGACGACGGCGTGATGGCTACGCCTCGCTCGAGGTCGGCGAGGCCGTACGCGCGAGTGACCACCGGTGTGCCGCGCAACGAAGCGGCCACGGAGCAGCCGGGACTGGTGGGCGTCACCCAGCTGAAGAGTCGATCGACGTCTGCCGTCGCATTCTGCGCGGAGGCGGGTGTGCTGACCGGCACGATGGCGAGGAGGACCAGCAGGGCGGCCGAGTGGGCCCGAAGCACGTGGATCATGCGCCGATGGTCGTCGACCACCGCGTCTGCAGGAAGGCCGCTCGGTGCCGAATCGTGGCAGGTGATGGCCACACGGAGGCACGGGCACACCACGAGGGCCGCTTGGTGCACTGACGGTCAGCCGTCGATGCCCTCCACGAGCAAGGGGTACCAGGGGCTGGCCATTCGGATCGCGTTCGGCACGGTGATCCGGGCGAAAGGCGTGAAGGAACTCGTCGCCATGGTTGGCATGGCCGCGCCGAACGTGCAGTGCGCCATCAGGATCCGCCGCACAACCCAGGTCTGGAGGCACTCAGCAGTCTGCTCGATCCGCTCAAGCTGCGGCTCGTACTGGCGAGTGGAACGCCCAGGCGCAGGCGCGGGGCGTGGAGCGGCACGATGCCGACCGGTTGCTGACGGCGACCTCTGAACGGTGGGGTTGGGTGTCGTAGAAGACTGCGGTGCGGTGGGCGGACCGACACTCGCACGGAATGCTTCGACAGTTGCGCGATTGGGGGTCGCACTTTCGCGGTACCTACTGCGAAAGCTACTGCATGGACCTGGATCTTGAAATGGTCGAGGGTTCGAGTCCGAGCTTGGATCTCGGCCGCAAGTAATTGTACTGTCGAAACTTGTACGGTTGCAACAGTAATCGCCTACTGACTGGCTCGATTCTGAGGCCGGTTGAGCGCAGGGCGAAAGTCTGCTCAGATGAAGCCCGTCAGCGGTGGACTTCTGCGGCTGGGCTGACGCAGCGAGGCGTGACGTGACTTGGGCGGTGAGAGGTGGGCGCGGGGGACGTAGGTGCCGACCTTCAGGTCGGCACCTCCCTGCTCGGCTCGTGCTCGATCCTCAGGCGCGCAGTTCGAGCGACGGCTGACCGGTGGTGTCGGCGAGACCAGGCGCGAACCACTCGAGATCGGCGCGAAGGACGCGACGCGGAATCCGCAGCAGCGCGGCGGCTTCCTCTGGTGTGAGGCGAGAGGGCGGCGCGAGCAGCGTGTAACGCGTGCGCGATGCGGGTGCGCGGCGATGACGCGCAGCGCGCAGGTGGTCGTGGTGGTGCGGCGACAGGATGATGGACATCGTGACCTCCGGCCCGGGAATCGGGCGACAGAGGGAGTGATCACGCTCGCCAGGACGGCGAGCGCCGATGCCGATGCTGGATCGGCACCACCACCGGACGCAGCCGGGTGATTAGAGGCGGAGCGGACGGCCTCTCTTCATAGAACTCCCGAAGCGAGACTCACCTTACACGGTGAGTCCCAAATGGCGAACTGGGCTGTTTAAGCATTCGGCTCGGCGACACCTTGCTCCTAGCCGCCCCCCTACGAGCACGGGCAGCGGGTCACATCTGTCTTCGTAGCGGGGCCCCGTCCCTTCGAGCGAGGCACTTTGCCCACAATCCACCGTTACGGCCAGTCGGGAGGTAACGGCCTCCAGCCCTTGACTGGCTTGCCGCTGTGAAACGCGACGAGGTCTGCGAGGGGAACATCAACGTAGACGACATCGTCAACGTCACGCTCAATGAGCCGGCACAGGTCGCGCTCCCACCGCTCCGAGCGTGGAGCCCATGCACGGCAGTCCGAGTAGTGGCCGTTGTTTGCGATAGCGATAATCGAGTGGAGCTGGAAACCAGCCGACTGGATCAGGTGGTCGTACGAAGAAGTGTCGGGATTCCATGCCGGACACAGAACCACATCCACGCGGCCGAGGAGGTCAGCTACCCGCCGCGCTTCGATCATCTCGCTGCAAATGAGCACCGACAGCGAGCCCCATGCGGACTTCACCACCGTGCGGGGAAGGCTCCTCGCCGGCGGTGGCGGGAACGACACCGGCGGCCTGAGCATCGCGAGCAAGCGTCCCTCCTCACGCGCGGGTACACGCTTCGTCCACGGCCAAGTCGCAACTGACATGAAGGGTCCGGGAAGAACCGCGATCACCTGGTTGCTGACGTGTGCGTACTTCGGGTCATGGACGTACTCCAGTCCCGTGACCAACCCGAAGCGCCCGAGCCGCACAACGTGATTTGACACCGTGCGGAACCAGCGACGAGGGATCGACAGCTCGGGCAACACCAACACCGTCGAGAATCGCCCACGAGCGACGGAGGTGGCCCTCTCCAGGACGCATGCGACTCGTTGGAGCCGCTCCAGCGTGAGGATGGGAACGTTGTAGGGCGCCTGTTGCGTACGAATTGCGGCCGCCTCCCATGCCTTCGAGTCGACCGTAAGGTTGCCTAGAATGATTCGTGGGTCGAGCGGCGCTGCGGCTGCTGGTGATGGTTCCCCAGCCCAGAACGACTCGATCGATACAGTGCTCCGGTCAATCACTCGCCCAACGGCGTCACTGTACTGGGTGCCTCGTACGGCGTTGACGATCGCCAAGAGACGCTCGAACACGTCCGGCGCAAATCCCTCCTTCTCGACGCGGTATAACAGACGGCGGGCGATATCGAAGTAGGATGGGGGGCGCGTGCACAGGAACAGCCGAGCCGCCGGCATGAGCCACGGACTGTCGTCCAGCTCCTCACACCGGTCTACGAACTCGTCGATCGTTGCAAGTCGTGCCGATAGGTCTACGTCCGCTTCAACAGCGCCGCGCATCCAAGCGCGATTTACATTGACTTGAACGACGTCGGACGTAGCATCGTCCTCACGATCGCGAGCACGCAGGTCTGCTGACGCCAGCTGCTCCGCTCGCCGACGCAGAACGGTCGCCTTGACCTCCTTGGTCCTGACTCTTACCCCGCCAGGGAACCTGGTGGCGACCTGCTCTGCGCTCAGTCCAATCGGAAGTGAAGAGCTAATTGCCTCAATTCTGCGTTCATGAAGATAGTTGCGCAACCACGTCCACGGAGTCTTCTTGGCCGGATCGATCTTCCTGCCGCGGTAGTAGAGCTGCGTTGTCCATGTGCGGAGCGCGTCGTCTGTTCCCCACACCCGGTCCATGCGCTCCAGGAGCTCCCTCGCGGACTCCCAGTCGCCTGTGCAGATGGCGAGTTTCAGGAGACGCAGCGACACGTCGAGGTCCGCTACCCAATTGTCCTCGGCATCGAGCACGCGCCCGATGCGCTCTAGGCTGTTCCTCACCAAGCTCCGAGCGTCCTCGTGACCGATGAGGCTTGATACGCGCTCCAAGGAGTGAAGGCTCGTCGATAGTGCAAAGCGCTCGAGCCGCGCACGGTCAGCCTCACGAAGTACGCGAAGAGGAGACCCTTCAGCCTGGCCGGCGCGGATCAGGTGGCTTACACCATCCCCCACCACCACGGAGGAATCAACAAAGGCACGACGCTCGCTCACTGCTTTCGCAAAGTCCGCGGCCACTGCTTCCAAGAAGTCGATTCCGGGAATGCCGCTGAGATGATGGACCCGAACCTTTGCCGATTGCAGTTGGAACTCTGAGCCCGCCCGGTCCAAGACACCCACGTCCAAGCGCAGCACCGCGTCATCACCCGGAAGCAGCGGCAAGAACCGCCGCAGGGTCTCACCGCGTCCGTGGCTGTCTTCAAGAGCATGCGCGACGATGACCAAGTCATCGACATACCTTCGGTAGCACAGCACGCCAGGCTGCAGAGTGACATGCCGATCAAGCGACGCCAAGGAGAGGTTCGCGACAACCCTACTCGTGAGCGCCCCAATGGGAACACCCACGTCTATTGAAACCGCTGACCGTTTGGAGGCTGTGGTCCGAAACCGTGTGTACGCCCGCAACAACGACGCAGTTGCCCGCTGGTACTCTTCGGTGTCTAGTTGTGATGCACCATGCCTTCGCAAGTCAGCGAGAAGCGACTCACTAAGCATGAACGATGGATCGACCGTATCGTAGAAACTCGCGAGATCGCCACTTATAATGAGCGCTTGCGCTCCTTTGCCGATCGCGTTCTTTGCGGCCTCAAGAGGCGCGGTACGGAACGCTTGGTACCGCTCCGGCCAATATTCGAAGAGCCAGCGCCTGTGGGGGACCACCTGCTGCTGATGAAGGTCGAGCCGGTAGCCGACCACCTCATGCTTCGACAGCAGCGCGTCCAGCATGCCACCGAAGCGCCACAGGTATAGCACCTCGACGGTCGCGAAATCGGGATGGGGGCTCAGTCGGAGCTGAACGTCGAGCGGCCGACCGCGCGTTGTCGGTTTCGGGCCTCCGATTCGAACAACCCCGTCGTCTTCCCCGTCGTCGTCGCGCAGGTGCTTCGGAACGACCCACGTCTCACCTAGCTCCACCCGATCGAACCACGTGCCGTTGGTGAGCTTGCTCCTCAGTGCCGTAAGGTTGTCCGGCAACCTCCGTTCGTACTCGGCGAGTGCACGAAGGCCAACGCCACGCTTCTCGAAGAACAGTGCGGTCTTCGCTTGGCGGAATGCCAGATAGAGGTCGGCGATTGTGGGATTGGCAGATGGCCTAGTCACTCTTCAACGCCTCGATCACCGGAGTACTTCCACGCTGCGAGTGCCGCGTTGGCATCATCGACGCTCATCGTCTCGCGGGCGATGAGCTCTTTCTCGAGTTCAGGCGGGAGGCATGGCTGGAACTTCGAGACGCGCGAGCGCTGGCCGGGGTCGACGAGGCGTGCGGCGTCGTCCCACGTGAGGGGGCGGGCCGCGAGGGCGTCGATGGCCTGCCGGATGCCGACGGCGCTCTCGGCGGCGCCGTTCGAGAAGGTGATGAAGGTGTTGCCGGGCGAGACGCGCTCGCCGAGCTCCAGCTCGAGGAGGCCAGCGAGGACGCGGTTGCCAGCCCCGCCGCCGAAGTTCCACCAGCGGCAGCGGCCGTCGGGATCTTCTTCGAGGGGCAGCGCGCTGTCCTCGAGGAATGCATGGGACTCGCGCTGCAGCTCAAGCTGCGTGACGGCGCGCTTAGACCAGGAGGGGTCGGTGTCCTTACCCGCGAGGACGCGGCGCATGGCCTGGCAGAGCGAGCGCTCAAGGCTAACGGGCAGACCGAACCAGCGCGGGTAGCCACCCACCTCGGCGGGCTCGACGGAACACGTACCCCCCTTCCAGTCCACGCCGACGATGCGCCACGGGCGTCCGGCGAGGACGAAGTTCGGAACCTTCTGCTCCTTGTCATAAAGGAACGACGCGTCGACGACGCCGACCTCCGACTGGCCGTGGATCACGCGCAGCACGCGCGGAGTCGAGAACACCGCGTAGAGCTCCAGGAAGTTCTTCGCTCCGTAGAGCTTCTCGCCTCGCGCGCCGAGTGCGAGGCGCGCGTCCGCCTCGACGAGGATACGGTTTCTGACCATGTGGCGGACGATGCTCTCTCGCTCGGCCGCCGAGACCTTGCGGAATGCCGCGCAGCCTTCGAGCCAGGTCCACCACCCGTGCGTTGCCGAGCCCTGCTCCTGCATCGCCAGCGCGATGGCCTGGTGCGCGAGCACATGCGGCGACCAGGCCGACGGCGCAGCAGGTTCGATGTAGCCCCTCCTGAACAGGTCGATGATGGCGGCGGCGCGCAGAAGCGCGTCGTCATCGGTCGCGAGGAAGGTGCAGTTGGCCGTTGAGCCGGGGCGTCGGCCCGTTCGCCCCATGCGCTGCAAGAACGACGAGACGCTGCTCGGGGCGTCGATCTGAATCACGTGGTCCAAGTCGCCGACGTCGATGCCGAGTTCGAGCGCCGAGGTCGCCACGATGACGCAGTTCGTGCCTTCCTCGAAGGCCTTCTCGGCGGCCGTGCGTTGCGAGAGAGCCAGCGACGAATGCGACAGGTAGACATCGACGCCGCGCTGCGAGAGACGGTGGCCAAGCTCCTCGACACGCCTGCGGCTGTCGACGAACACCAGGCGTCGCGTGCCCGGGTACAGCCGTTCGATGAGCAGTGCTGCGTTCTCCAGCGTGCCGACGAAGTCGAGTGCGAGTTTCGGCGGCTTGCGCGGGCCACCCGGATCGACGACGCGCTGGGGTCGCAGGCTGCTGCCGCTGAGCCACTGGACGATGACCTCGGGATCTCCGACGGTCGCCGACAGACCGATGCGCTGGACGTCGTTCTCCGCGATCCGCGTGACGCGCTCGAGCAGTGCCACGAGGTGTGCGCCTCGATCATCGCCTGCGAAGGCGTGCACCTCGTCGATGACGACGGCGCGCACGTGCGCGAGGAAGCGACGCGCGGGGGTGCGCCTCGAGAGCAGCATCGCTTCGAGCGACTCGGGCGTGATGGCGAGCACGTCGGGCGGCTCGTCGATCATGCGACGGCGCGCGGGTGCCTTGACGTCGCCGTGCCACTTGCCTGCGCGCCTCCCGATCAGCCCCGTGAGGGTCGAGAGGCGCGCCTCCTGGTTGTTGAGCAGCGCGCGAATCGGCGCGACGTAGAGCACCGAGACGTCGCGCCAGTCTTCGGCATCCATCTTCGACAAGAGCGGCAGAAACGCCGCCTCGGTCTTGCCTCCCGCCGTGGGCGCGAGCACCACGCAGTTGGCGCCGTCGAGGATAGCCTCGGTCGAGAGCGCCTGCACCGGACGCAGACCGCTCCAGCCCAGCCCGTTGGCGATCTGGTAGCGAACGGCGGGGCTCAGGCGGTCGATGGCATCCGCGCGGCTCGTCACAGGTCGATCTCGATGTCGTCAGGCCTCTTGCCCGCAGCCGCCGCCTGCTCCTCCAGCGTGAGCTCCTCGGCGTCGATGCGGATGTCGAGATCCTTCGCCGGGTCGAAGTCGGGAAACAGGTCGACGCGGTCGAGGATGGTCGCCACCAGCTTGCGCAAGAAGATGCGCGGCGCCACGCCGACCTTACCACCAAGCTTGCCGGCGACCTCGTTCGCGAGCCCCGTCATCACGCCGTCGGTGACGCGCTCCTTCATGCGCTCCGGGTGCTCGGTCGGGTACAGGTCACGCACGCGACGGCCCACCTCGATCAACCGCTGCTGGTCGAACGGGAACAGCCGCACTTGGACGTCGCGTGGGTTGTCCCACTTGGAGTCTCCCGAGAAATCGACGTGGAGGCGCTGCGCGAGGGGTGGCAAGCGCTTTACGCCGTTCGGCCCGTCGAAGAACGCGGGTGTACCTGTGATCAGGATGTAGAGGCCCGCGAAGCGCCCGCCGTACAGGTCGTCGATCAGCTTGCGGATGGCCTCGAGGCTCTTGTCGCGGCTGTCGGAACGGACGCGCTGGATGGTTTCGACCTCGTCGAGGACGAGCAAGAGACCCGGACGCCCGCACTGCTGCAGCACAGCGAGCAGACCGCGCAGGAAGCCGAGCGCGCCGGTGTGGTCGATCTCGCCCTTGATGCCCGCGTGCTTCTTGATGTCGGCGCTGACGTTGGGCTGGCCCATCAGCCACGCGATGAGCCCCTCGGCTAGCGCGTGATCCTCAGCGACTTGGGCTGCATGGTAAGCGCGCAGCACCGCCGCGTACTGCGGCTGCACCGCGCTCACGTCCTTCAGGCGCGCCTCGAGCAGGTTGCCGACGCCTTCGGCGAGCGCCTTCAGGTCATCGGGATCGCGCAGGGTCTTCGAGACCTCTTCTTCGAGGCCCATCAACCACTGCGAGATGATCGCGCGGAACGCGCCCGTGTCCCATTCGGCTGTGCGGAGCCCCTCGGTCGCGCGGCGGTAGACAGTCTCGAGCCGGTGCAGCGGTGTGTCGTTCTCCGAGACCTGCACCTCGGCGACGGCGAAGCCGCGCCTGAGCGCCTCCTGCTGGTACCAGCGCGCAGTAAAGCTCTTGCCGCAGCCGAAGTCGCCGCGCAGCGCCTTGAACACTGCGGCCCCAGTCGCGCAGCGGTCGAGCTCTTCCTTGAGCGACACACCGAAACGATCGGTGCCGACCGCGAACAGGTCGAGACCGCGACGCGGCACCGTTCCTCGGCGCAGCGCCTCGATGACGTCTTTGCGGAGGAGGACGCTGGGGCCCGTCGTCTCGCTCATTCGCTGACTCCGAACTGCGAGACCAATCTCGCCCTGTGCAGAACGACTCGGCGGCCTGCGACGTCGTGCTCGACAATGGCGAAGCCGTCAGCGTTCAGAACACCCATGCGCGCCACGACACCGCCGACCTGGTGGGCACGCACGCCGCAAAGCCGTGCGAAGTCGGCCGCTGTCAGCGCGCCGCCACCTTCGACGAGCACACCGAGCCATGTCAGCACGCGCTCGACATCGGCCTTCGGCAGATCGGAGACCTGCTGCGTGAAGAGCTTGGACGCGCGCAGCTTCGCGACGAGCGCGGGCTCCGTTGGCGCAGGCGGCGGCGTGAGCGTCTGCGCCGCAAACTCGATGCCCGGCAGCGCAGCCTGCGCAGGCGCCTTGGTCGGTTCCACCGCGGCGACGGGCGCGAGGGTCGGGCGAGCGATCTTCAGAGCCCACCAATCGGGTTCGGGCAGCACTCGGCACGACAGCTCGACGTCGTCGCCTGCAACGCGATCGAGCCATTCGGGGCCGATCAAGAACGCGGGCGCGACGGCTTCGGCGAGTGAGAGCCCACCGTGCTCGCCGTAGTGGGGCGAGCGGTTCGCCAGCGCCGTGTCCCAGAGCGCCGCGATGCCGGCCGCGCCACGCGGCTTCCAGGACGTCCGAGGCAGGAGCACTTCGCCATCCTGCAGCTGTTCACCTTCGGCCAACGCGCGCCAGCGAGCGCCGCCCTCACGGCCAGCCGGGATGCGCCCGCCCGCAACACGCATGGCGTCACCCGCGACGTGTCCATGGTCGGCCACCAGCAGCACCGCGCGCTCCGCGCCGTCAGCCGCCGAGAGCAACGCTTCGAGCGGGAGGATGGGCGTCTTGCTGTAGTCGACGGCGACCTGGAGGCTGCCCTTGAGCTGCTCGTCGATAGCGTTCACTACGACGGCCACAACGCGCTGGTCGCCCGCGACTGCCTCCTTCACCTCGTCGATCAGCTCGTGGCCGGCGTGGATATCGCGGCGGAAGAACACCTTGAGGGGCTCTTCACCGACCAAGTCGCGGATGTGCGAGTTCGACGCCCAACGCGAGTCGTCCTTGTCCGTCCCCTGGTCGCCGAAGCGCGGATCAGCCACGCCCGCAAAGAGCGCGGCGCGACTGACCTCGGTCAGCGTGGGCGCGGCGGCCAGCACGGGCGGGATCGGGAGCTGCCCGTTCCAGCCCGGCGTACGCCACGCGATGGGGCTCCACCGCCGCTGGTCACGCAGGCGTTGGAGCACCTGCACTGCTGCCGCGTAGCTCATGCCGTCCATCAGCACGAGGAGCAGTCGCCGGTGTTCGCCACCTTTGAGAAACTGTGCGACGACGCGCTTGGTGACGTGTTCGATGGGCAGCACCTCGTTCGAGGGCTTCCCGGCATCGACCCACGCGACGTAGGCCTTGGCGAAGCGCTGGTCGTCGGCGCGCGCTTCGGCGTCGACCACCTCGTCGAGCTTGCGGACCGAAGCCATGAGCGGGTCGCCCGCGCCGCGCATGCCGCGCAGGGCTTGCCGAGCCCAGTCGAGGAATCCGCCCTCCTCGGTGTAGCGGCGCGCGAGGTCGACGGCGGCCTGCCACTGCGTGCCGTGCTCGGCGAGCTGTAAGCGGACCCTACGCGCGAGCAGCCAGGCGGACAGGCGCGCCGCCATCCTTCGGGCCTCGATGTGTTCCGATCGGCGAAGCACGCGGTCGAGACGATGCGCACTCAGATGCTCGAACGCCTTGAGCACCGCTTCCAGCGCCTCGGTGCTGGGGGCGTCGACGAACTTGGTCAACAACGCAGCGACCCCAGCCTCGCGCGCCGCGTGGCCCGCAGGCAGCCAGTCGCTCGCCGTGGCGAGAGCCGATGCTCCTCCGTTCACCGCGTGTTGCTGCGCGCCTTCGAGAAGCCTTCGGTCGGCTTCGTCCTCCACCGAGAGCACCGCTTCGAGCAGAGCCGGCGCAGTACCACTCGCATGGGCGCCGCGCACCTCGTTGGCGAGGTTGGGAGCGATGCTCGCGACTTGCCCGTTCACGAGGCCGCGGAGGTAGGCGTCCTCGCTCTGCTCGACAGCCACGAGGAGCAGGAGCGCCTGAAGCGCGCGATCGACAAGCCCGAGCTCCCACGCGCGGAAACCGAGCACGCCGACCGAGCCGAGTCGCTCTTCGAGCCACGCCAGCAGCTCGCGCCGCACCGCTCGCAGGAGGTCGTCCGCCTCACTCGCGCGCACGAACGCCGGGCCAGCATCGGACGCTCGCGCCCAGCGCAGCCACGCAGACTTGGACTCGAGCGCGCTCTCGGGGATGCCGAAGCGCGCTTCGAGCACGCGCTTCCAGAGGTCGTTCGTGGTGAGGCGAAGCCCGGTAACCTTGCGCAGGCCCGTGACGCCGCCCGAAAGGACGAGACGCGCGAGCGCGGTCGACGCGAGCCCCTGATCCACCTGGCGTGCGCCGAAGAGCGCGGCGAGGCGGGCGTCACGCGCGACGTGATAGATGCGCCCACCCGCGAGGCGGCACGAGACATCGAGGGGCAGTGCGTCCTCAGCCCAGTCGACGAGGTACACGCTGCCCATCGTCGTCGGCTCGCCAGGAGTCGGCAGCTTCGAGCGAAGTTCCAGCTCGCACGACGTCGGAACGATCTCCCACCTCAGGCCGTCGAGCTCGAAGCGCCCTGGCTGCCCTCGACCGAAGAGCGCGAGAAGCTTGGAGCGGTGGTCGCGCCGGAAAAGGCGCTCCACCTCCAAGCGCACGTCGGCATCGGAGAGCAGCGGCGTTTCGGTCATTCGGGCCTCCGCTTCCACGCCGTGATGCGGATGCTAATCCGCGAGGCCTCCTTCCCCTCGGCCTCGAGGCGCTCGGCCAGCTCACGCAGCGTCGACGCGGCGGCCTTGGCATCGACGAGATCGTTCGACGCTTCGAGGACCACCTCTTCACCAGTAGGCGGCTTCGGCTTCGTGGTGGTCACACGCAGCAGGTCGTCGGCGCGCCGGGTCAGCTCGCCAAGGCCCTCGGCGAGCATCTTGTTGATCTCGTCGGCAGCGAGCAGGGACGCGAGGTCGGTGAGGAGCAGCTTCGCGCGCTCGCCCCGCTCGGCGTCACCGAGCAGCGCCTTTACTTGCCGCAGCACGATCCATCGCGCGTCTTCGAGCAGGAGACGCTTGCTGGCGGCGGCCGCGGTGAAGTTGCGGCCCATCGCCGTGAGGGACGTCTTCGGCGCGAAGCCCGCCAGGTCGCGTACGATCGAGGCGCCTTCGCCCCGCCAGAGCTGCTGGAGAAGTGCCGCCGAGGCGCGCGCCGTCGCGAGTCGCGGCGCGTCCTCCGGTTCGGCCCAGTCGCGGATCTTTGGCTCCAGGGCTGCAGGCAACTCGGCTGCGTCGGCCACTTCCTTCAGCTTGGTCTTGAGCGTGTCGACAAACAGAGAGAGGTTGCGAGCGCCGAGCGAGCGTCCGCCGATGGCCACGCCGAACAGCTCGCCCGCGCGATTGAGTGCTTCGGTCCACTCGGCCTGTGTGGGCAGCTCGGGGCGTAGCAGCTCGACGTCGTCCGGAAGCTGGCCCGGGCGCGGCAGCGTGTAGCTCTTGCCGTCGCGGCGGAACGTGCGCCCGCTCCACGAGGCGTAGAGCGAGATGAGCATGTCTTGCACCTCGGCGGGCAGGCCGCGTGTGCGCTGCGGATCGAGCCAGCCACGCACGTTGCCAACGGTCGGAGTGTCGATGCCCGCCTGCTGGCGCTGCTGCTCGATCTCCTTGAAGGGCCGCTCGTTCAAGAGCACCGCCACGTCGCCCGTCTCAGTGATGCCGAGCGGGTCGGCGTAGGCCCGCAGGTCGTTGCGCTCGCCCTTCTCGACGTTCATACGGCGGTCGCGTTCGTCGAGGAGCTTGTCAACCAGCGCGCCGATCTTCTCCATGCGCGTCGCCGACACCGTGCCGTCGAAGCGCGGGTGGTGCGGGTGCTTCTTCGACAGCATCGTGTCGACGACCTGCCGGAAGCCTTCCTTCATCGTGCCGGCGAGAACGGCGCGGATGTCGAGATCACCGAGTAGCGGGATGAAGTGCTCGTCGACCGTGCGCGACTGGTCGAGGAAGGCGCTGTCGCTCGCCATCGCGAGGCCGTACGCCTGCGCCAGCGTGCGCTTCACCAGCGCCTCCTTCTGGACCCGCAGGCTCGCGAGGTCGGCACGCGTCGTCGACTGATCTTCCACCCGAAGGTGCCCGAGGTACTTGCGCGCGTCGCCATCGAGGATGTGCTCCAGGATGACCAGCTCGCCGAGTTCTCTTTCGAGCGAATGCGAGAAGAACGTCGGCAGCCACACCACCGTGGGATTCGGGGGCGCGTCGGCGGGGCGGCTGTCCCTGAAGCGCTCCACCGTCCTCAAGTCCTCGTCAGGGCCGTGACCGCGCTCGTCAAAGGGGTAGTCGACGATGAGCTGCCACTCCAGCTCCCGCGGGCACGTGAGCGTGGTGTCATCCATCTCGCGAACATTGCCGTAGCGGACGCGCCCCTTGCGACGCGTGCCGTGGAAGGACAGCTCGGCCTCGACCACCGTGCCTTCGCTGTCGAGCTCGAGCGCCTGGAAAAGGAGCCGCCGCATCGCGTTCTTGCGTGCGCCGGGTGTGTCGGCCTCGGCGGCCTGCGCGAGGATCGGCTGCAGGTCGACGCCCGCGAGGTGGATGTTCACCTCGGGATCGGCCTGTTCACCGAGGCGCAACGCGCCGACCTGGCTCGCCCAGTCGCGCAGGCGCTGCGCCACGACCTGCATCTCGGCGCCCGGGATGGGCGACGCAATGGTCCCGTGGTTCAGATGCGCCAGCCGCTTCACCGTGAGGCCCTTGAACGGCTTGGCCTCGGGCACGAGCGCCCCCATCAGGAGCGTCTTCGCGAGCCGGTTGTCATTGCGGCACATCTTCTCCTGGCAGCCGCTGCAACCGAGGCGTCGGTCGTGGTCTTCACGCAGGCGCTGGCACTTTGCAGGCGTGTCGGTGTTGTGCTGCCGCCGGATGATGGGCAGGAAGCTCTCGCGGTAGAGGTCTCGCGCGCGGTCGAAGCGCGCCTTCATCACCGGATCGTCGATGGGATCTTCACTCTCGGCGAGGGCGTCGAACGCATCGCCCACAGGCACCACGCGACCTGTCTCGAGGTCCGGCAGGTGGGTGACGAGCAGCTCCATCAGTATGCGGATCGCGGTGCGCTCGCGCTGCAGGCACTCGGAGAGGGCGACGAGCGCTTCGATGAGCGCGGGCGAGAACGGGTAGACCTTCTTGAAGTCGGCCTCGTCGCCTTCGCTGCCGATGAGCACGCTCTGCGCCTGGCCCGCCGCGCGCCAGGTCTTGGCGAAGTCGTCGGCGAGCTTCTGCGCGGAGGACTCATCCTTCGGGCGCACGACCCGGTGGGCGACGATGGCCGGGAGGTTCGAGTCGGCGAGCTCGACGACCTCGAAGCGCCCCTCGTGGTGCGACATGTTCCGCTGCGTCTCGGCGCGTAGCGAGCCCGAGGCGTGCTCGCCGAGGAACTGGCTGATGTCGCGCTGACGGGCCATGAAGCTCACGATGGGGATGGCGCGGTCGGCGTCCTGCGCCTCCTTGAGCTTCACCATCTTCTGCGTCTCGCGGCCGACAAAGCCCGGCACGCCCGCGTTGCCCGCGAGCCAGAGCACCAACTCGTCGAGATAGAGCACGATGGCGTCGAAGCCGAGCGACTTGGCATGGCGACTCATCACACCGAGGCCCGTGTCCAAGTCAACGAAGCGGCCTTGCTGCGCCGTCCACGACTTGAAGAACGTCCGCACCAAGTCACTGAAGAGCTTGGCGCGCGGGCTCTGGGCGTCGCGGTCGACCTCGCCGACGTAGGTAGCTCCGGCGGCAGCCTCGAATGTGGCGCCGTCCCACTTGCGCGCCTCCGCGAGCTTGCCCCAGCCGCTCGCAGCCTGCTTCACGCCGCCGTTCAGCTCCTCGAAGAACTTGTCGTCGCCCATCCTGCGTCGAAGGTCGCGCGCGTCGTCGAAAAGGCCCTGGTCGGCGTAGATGGCGGGCGTCGGCGCTTCGGAGTGGTTCTTGGCCACCCACGCGACATACGAGCCAAGGATCTTCGACTCCATGTCCTGGGCGCCGAGCATGTGGATCGGGAGCTGGAGGAGTCTCTTCTTGCCGATCCACTTGTTCTTGGAGCGAAGCGTATGCAGCTCGCCCCGCGACCACGGGGCGGGGTGGTCAGCGAGCATGAGATCGAGCAGCGCCATGAAGTGGCTCTTGCCAGCGCCGAACGACCCATGGAGGTAAGCGGCCTGGCTGCGTCCGTCGCGGAGCGCGCTGCCGATGATCGACAGCGCGTGCTCGAAGGTCTGCACGATCTTCGGCGTGATCGCGTAGTCACGCACTGTGCGATCGGGATTACCGATACCGCCGGTGAGGTCCTGAACGAAGTCGCCCTTGCGAACGGCCTCCGGTAGGTCGAGCAGTTCGTGGATGCGTGTCGTCATGCTTAGTCTCAAGTGGCCACGTACCGAGCTGGGCGCCCGGAGAGCTTTTCAACGAGCCCGTCAGCGATCAGCTTCTTCAGCGACTTGGCGACGAGCGCCTTGGTCACCCCGACGGCACTGGCGAGCTCGACGTGCGTGGGGCCCTCCGGCGGCTCAGCGTCTTCGCCGTCGTCCTCGTCGTCGTCCTCGGGCTTCCACGCGACGAGGGCGGCTAGCACTTCGTTGGGGTCGATCGTTGCGCGCTTCGCGGCAGCGGGCGGCGTCCACTTGCGTAGGTCGCCAACTGCCACACCGAGCGCGTGCGCTTCGCCCGCCACGAAGTCGCGGAAGAACTCGCCGAGCTTCATGCCGCCGAAGGCCGCCGAGGGCTCGTTGTGCCACTGGAGCAGCCAAGGCACGCGCTCATCGATGCCGGCGAGCAGCGGCAGGAGGCGGTCCTTCTGCCAGCCGTCTTCGGCCTTGCGTCGCTGGTAGAAGCCCGAGAGCGCCTGCGCGACCTTCAGGTGGTCCCAGCCTGCCCAGCCGAGGAGCGGCGTGGTGTCTTCATCGGTGTTGCCGCCGGGCACCGTGACGAAGCGCTCCTTCGGTACGTCGAGCTTGCCGCGCAGTCCCCAAAAGTGACGCAGGAAGTCCTTGGGCCCGTACTTGTCGGGCACTGGGATGCTCTTGAGGTTCAGTCGCTTGAGTTCGACCTCGAGCTTCCTCTTGTCCTCGTCCTCGATGCGTTGGAGGCGCCAGGTCTCTTCCCAACTCGCGCGCTTCTCCATGCCGGTCTCGGCGTAGCGGTAGCCCGCGAGGAAGGGCACGCCCTCAGCGTCGACGAGGTCCGAGAGTAGCTTGGCGAGATCGAGACCGCTCTCTTCGGTGAGCAGCTCGTGCGCTGCGGCGACGGCGGGATCGCGCCCGAGGTCGAGCGCGAGCTGACGTGCGGTGCGCAGCTCGGGTTGGCTCTGCTCGCGGAAGCTTTGTTCGATGCGCTCGAGCAGCCACGTGCGCGCGGCGTCCGAGAACGCCTTCTGGTCGTCCGACGGTGACCAGCGGCGCTTGGTCTCGGGCGTCTCGAGCAGGCGAAGCTGCTTGCCGTGCTCGGCGTCGTCGAGCAGGCGCAGGCGTTGGCGATAGAGCTCGGCGAGCGGGCCAGCGACGTCGCTCGGAGCCTCGCGCTTGTGAACACGGAACCACTCGGACGCCGAGATGTCAGTCGCGACCTCGCGCGCGAGACGGACCTCGAAGGGGCGGTGGTTCGGCTCGACGGGAACGCTCACCGCTTCGACCGATGGCGCTTCGACGGTGGGCAGGCCGAAGAGACCGTAGACGCGCCAGTCGATCTCCTCCTGGAGCGAGACGAGGACGCCGCGCAGGCGTGCGCGCTCGGTGAGGCTCTTGGTGCGAGCGTCGCGGAGCGCGGCGAGCGTGTGCGTATTGGCGAGCGTGGTCGCCACGACCTTGTCGGCGGCATGCTCGGCCATCTTCGCGACTGTCTCTTCGGCCGCAACGACGAGGTCGAGGAGCTTCTCGCGCAGGTCTTCGAGCTTCGGGACCGGGAGCTGCTGGAGCAGGTTGCCGGCCATCTGAAGGCGGTCCTGCCACGGCGTCTTCGACAGGCGAGCGCCTGCACCGACTTGGTCGCCGCCCTTCTGGAAGAAGTTTTGTCGGCCCCAGAAGCCAACGACGGAGGAGTTCAGATGGCCGATGAGCGCGCTATAGTCTTCCGCGTCTGCGGCCGACCCCAGAACCACAAGAGGTGCAGACTGCTTGCAGACCACATCACGTTCCACGACGACGTAGTGGTTGTGCGTGGCAACCTCGCCATAGGTGATCTTCCTCTTCGCTTGAACCTTGTCGGCTGCAACTTGGTGCCACTTCCACCACGGCAGCCCGTCGGATCGGTACGTGCCGCCGCTGAAGGTTGCGCGCGCGAAGAGATGCTCGCGATACGGCCACAAGTAGCGGCCGAGTGCGGGCTGCTTGCCGATGTCAATCAGCACGCCCGCGTCATCGTAGGGGAACACGCAGCAGGCCTCTGGTGCTGCGGACCAGTCTCGTGGCGAGTCTCCAGACAGAATCGGTCGCGTGCTCTTGGGCTCGACTTGATGCCGTCTGAAGACGCCCTCCTCGACGCTGTAGCAGTCATCGGCATTGGTCATGCCGAAGACACCAGTGGTAGCGACAGACTTCAGCGCTGCACCCCGAGCATCGAATGACTGAAGAACGGTTCGCGCACCACCACCGGCAAGTACCCACGGGTGCCGTCGCAGCTCCGCACGAGTCACGGACTCCGTGGAGACATGAACGCCATCGAAGCCGAGGGCTGCATGGTTGCGAACGATCTCCGTCCACACCGGTGCCGACGCCGGTTCGTCAGGCACATCCCGCTCGCCGCGCTTGCCCAGCACCGCAGCGATGTCAGCGTCACCGCCCTTTCGATTTCTGCCGAACATCAGCAAGGTCGGCGTGCCGTGTCCGGGCAGATAGCAACCCGAGGTGTCGATGACCTTCCGCACGTCGAGTCGCGGCAGCACCTTCTCGATGAGCGTCTTGCCGTAGTCGCGCTTCGTCCACGCGTTGCTGTTGATCAGCCCGACGAAGCCGCCCTCAACACTGAGTTCAAAGAAGCGCTCCGTGAACGGCGCCGCCAAGGCGTACTTGCCGACCGCGCTTTCGTACATGTCGCGGTACCGCTTCCGCTTCTTTGAGTCCTTCTCCGTGATGTACGGTGGGTTGCCGACCACCGCGTGGAAGCGCTTTGACAGCACGCGCTCCACTGCCGCACGGTTCTCGAGACGGAAGAGCTGGTCACCCCACGAGATATCGTCCGACGACATCTGCTCGGAGAATCGCATCTGCGTGTTCGCCTTCGCACCGAACCGATGCAGCAGGCTGTCCGCGACGACGACGTTTGGCTTCAGGTCCGGCGCCTTCTCCAGCCGCTTGATCCCCACGGCGTCAAGCAGCGCGAGCACCAGCCGGAAGCGCGCGATGGCCACGGCGTAGGGATTGATGTCGACGCCGTGGGCCTGATCGAGCGCCCGGCGCGCGAGGTCGGCGACGTGCTCTGTGGGCGCCTCCTTCTGCCAGCGGCCGAGCAGGCGACGGAACGCGCCAAGCAGAAAGTGGCCTGAGCCGCAGGTCGGGTCGATGAGCGTCACGTCCTTGAGCCCGAACTCGGCGATGGCCGGAACGAGCGTCTGGTCGAGGATGAACTCCTCGACGAACTCGGGCGTCTGTAGCAGCGCGTAGCGCTTGCGGACCGCCTCGGAGAGGTCCTGGTACAGGTCGCCGAGGAAGCGCGTGTCCTCGCCCGTGAAGACCAAGGCGGGCGCGCCGCTCGCGTCGCGCTTACGGAAGAAGTCGAGCAGCGCCTTCGCTCCCTCGCTCGATGGCGAGAGGACCCAGACCGGGTTGTGCTTGGTGTCGAAGACGTCGCGCGCACCGGGGAGCTTCGCCAGCTCGCGGAACACCGCGAGCAGGTACTCGCGCGGCCCGAGGAAGGGTGCGACCTGGAGGAAGAGCGCCTCGCGATCCTCGGCGGCGCGGAGCGCATCGGGCGTGGCGCCTGCCACGCGCGGGTCGACGTAACCGCGATCCTCGAGTGTGCGCACGAAGACGACGGACAGAACCCACGCGACGGCGAGCTGGGTGACTCGCTCACGCCGCCACGGTTCGAAGCCGAGGCCTGTCTGGCCGGCCTTCTGCTCGTCCGCCCACGCGGCCCTGAGGCCCGCCTCGACGCGCTCGGTTTTCGCGCGCGCGAGGAGGTCCTTCTCGAGCGCCTTGAGCGCGGGCTGCAGCAGCTTGGGCAAGTTGGCGGTGCTCATGACTCAGGGCGTCTCCGCGGCCTTGTGCGCGTTCGCCAGCCACGCATCGGGCATGACGAGCCGCTGGGAGGGGAGCGGCGCGGGAACGGGCAGTCGACCGTTGATCGAGGGCGCGGTGCCGTCAGCGTGAGACGGCACCACGAGGAGGATGGCGGGCGCGTCCCCACGCTCGGCACCATCGACGATGCGGGTGAGCGCGCCCGAAAGCCCGTAGCGCGCGAGCGCACCCGGCCACGCAAGCACCAGCGTCTGCTCGCGACGCTTCAGCAGGTCGTCGACGACGCCGTCGGTGGCCTGACGCACGAGCTCGAGGAGCAGCGGCCAGTCGGGACCCTCGGGACCCGCGCGATCGGCGGCCTCGATGCTCGTCCACTCGACGCCGAGCTCGGCGGCGGTCTTCTTCACGGCCTCGAAGAGTACAAGGTCGAGCGACACGGCCTTCGTCTTGAACGCCGAGGCGAGCGCTTCCGTAGCGTGGCTCGCCACGTCGGCGCGCACCTGCACCACCCGAAAGCGTCCAGCCGCAACGCCACGATCGAGCTGGTCTTGGAATGCTGCCGCGCGTTGCGCCTCGGGGCTCCGTCTCTGCGGTAGGCCCGGCGCGGTGGGCTTGCGCGAAGGCAGCGCCACGGTCATCGACGTGTGCGCGTGAATGCCGGGGCGCGCGTACTCACCCGCGCCGATGTCGGGCATGTACACGAGCCCGTGGGGCGCGAGCAGCGCATCGAGCGCCGGGCGCTCAGGCAGCGGCGCGGCCTCGGGGTAGCGGGCGGCGATGCGCCTTCTCACGACGTCGGGGGTGAGGCCCGTGCCCGACAGGGCCGCGAGCGAGAGGGCCAGCGCGCGCCCTGCGTCCATGCCGCGCGGGTACAGCTCCAGGCGCGCCGAGGCAGCGGCGTTCGCGCTGGCGCGCGCGGCGAGCGCAAGGCGCTGATCGGCGGGCAGCGTGGCCAGCGGCGTGCCCTCAGCGACCCCGGCGAGCTTGCTGCGCACCACCTCGGACGATGGCAGGGGCTCGGTCACGGCCAGCGCGTCGGCGGTATCCGCCAGGGCGGCGAGCGCGTCGAGCACTTCGGGATCGCGCGCCATCCATGGGGTGCTGCCGATGCGGCGCCAGCTCGCCGGAGGATTCGGGCGCAGCTCGAGGGCGACGCGCACGAGCGCGGCGGCCATGCGAACGTCGTCGTCACTCGGCGCGCCATCGGTGCGTGCCTTGGCCAGCGCCTTCGCGATGTCGTTGAGCGGCGCGGCGGGCAAGAGCGAATCGAGCGCCGACGACACGGCTTCGAAGAGCGAGGTCGCGGCCGCGTTGCCTGCCCAGCGCTTGTTGCGGAGCTGCTGGAGGCTCGCGTGGACCTGCGCCGGATCGATGCCGAACGATGCGGCAACCTCGGGTGCGGAACGCGCGGCGGGAAGCCCGGTCTCCGGCCGCCCGTCAGGCAACGGATCGAGCCCCGTCATCACGCGGAGCCGCTTGTTCATCTCGCTCTTGCTGGCGGGGCCGATGAGCTCGCGCGCCCAGTCGCCGAGCGAGCCCGGCGTGGGCTCGGCGGCGGCGAGAGCCACAAGCCGCTCGCGCAACCGTTCCGCACGGGGCTTGCCGAGCAGCTTCTCGACGCGCGCGGCGTGGGCAAGCGCCGCGTCGACGGTGGTCTTGATGCCCGCCTCGATGAGGCGGGTAGCGGTACTGGCGTCGATCCCGGTCTCTGGTTCGTCGAGCACCAGGCGCGGGCGCGCGAAGCCGGGCACCAGCACGGGCCGGTTCTCGACCTCGAAGCGAGCGCGCAGTTCGTCGGCGACCTTTACGATGTCGCGGGCGACCTGGGTGCCGACACCGCGCACGACCGAGAGCTGGTTGCGCGGCAGGAGCAGAAGCTCCGCGACTGTCGAAACACCCGCGCGATCGAGAGCGTTTCGGGCGCGCGCCGAAAGCGGTAGTGCATCGACGGGCGTTTCGGAACGCACCTGGTCCAGTGCGAGTGCCGATGCACCGTTGTCTGCTTCGGCTGCGACGGACAGCGCGTAGCTCCATGCCTGTCGCATGGCTTCGGCGCTGGTGAAGCGCCCACTCACATCGCGCGCGAATGCCTTACGAAAGAAGGCGCCCAGGCGGTCTCGTACAGCCGCGTCGAAGCGCTCAGCCGCGACCATGACCTCGGCGCTTGCTTCCCCCTGCGGCAGCGCGGGACGGGCACCGGTTAGTGCGTGGTAGAGAACGGCTGCGGCGGCGTAGCGGTCAGCGGCGGAATCCCAAGCGCCGCGCAAGTAGAGCCATGGGTCGCGCCACTCGGCCGTCCCTGAAGTCAAGGCAGTCGGGTCTGTCGACGAAAGCGAAAAGTCGAGCAAGAGCAGGTGACTCTGCTTCTTCGACAGGCTTGTGAAGCCGACGTTCGTAGGCTTGATGTCTCGGTGCGTGACACCGGCCTCCTCCAGATACTGCACTGCGGACAGGAGGTCATCACCGTAGCGGCGCGCAAGTTCGAGTGGCAGCGTTCCCTGCTCGCGCAACACATCACCAAGGGTTCTGTCGCCAGCGAACTCCAGGAGAAGGCACGGAAGTGGGCTCAGCGTGACGACGTCACGCATTGTGACGACGTCGCGTAGCGCCACGATGTGCTCGTGCCGAAGCTCGCGGAGCGTCTGAGCCTCGGCAAGCAGGCGCTCACCGCAGCCAGCGTCGTGGGGCACCTTGAGCGCCAGGTCACGCCCTTCCCGTCGAACGTGAAGCACAAGTGCTGTGCCTCCGGTGCCGAGCCGCCGCTCGACGCGCAGCCCGCCCGGCAACTCATCGCCTTTCTGCGCGTCACGCGGGTCAATACCCGCGCCTACATCGGGGGCTGGACGCGTCAGTGCATCCAGCACAAACGTGTTGAACCACTCAGCGATATCGTCGGGCCGCCCGTGGAGTTTCGGCTGCGTGGCAAAGGCGATGGCGTCGTCGAGGATCGCAAGATCGGCGCGCACTGCAGACGGCCGCAAGCCGCCCTCGTCATCAACGGCCTTGATGGCCTGTTCACGGTCCTGGAGCGTCGCGGCCGGATGCTGCCCCGTGAGCACGAGCCAAGCGAGGCAGCCCACAGAAAACACGTCGCTTTCGTAGGTCGCTTTCTCAGGATCGGCAAGGACCTCTGGCGCCTGATAGAGGCGATCGACATCCTGCGACAGCTGGTGGAAGTGCCTCGTGCCGACGCTGGAGTGTTCGATCCACGCAGCAGTCTGAAAGCGATGCAGACGCACGTGCAGACGATTGTCGCTGCCGCGACGCACGAGGACCGAGGCGGGTGACAGGTTGCGGTGCAACACGCCGGAGCGGTGGCAGTGCGCGACTGCCTCGACGATCTGCTGCAGGAGACCGAGCCGCTCGTCGAACGTGAGATTCGCCTCCTGCCGGATGAAGGCGTGGAGTGGAAGCGAATCCTCGAAGGCCTCAAAGAGCACTGCCGGCCCGAGAGGCGCGTCATCGACGAACGAGCGGTACGCGAGGATGCCAGGGTGCGTGCCGATCTGCGCGAGCGTCTGCGCTTCGCGCTTTGCGGCGCGGTGGAGCTGCGAGCGCCGCTCCGACGACGTCGCGGCGGGCACGAGATAGCTGCGGACGCGTGCTTGGTCGCTCTCGACGACCGAGTTCTTCGCGAGGTGCTCCTGGTAGCCTTCTCCATCGTCCAGCAATGCGCCGAGCTGATAGCCGCCGACTACCCGCGAGGTCGTGCTCGGACGCAGGCCAACCTTGTGCGCAGCCTGGAGAAGCTGCTTCATCATCGGGCGGTTCACGATGCGGCGCGTATCGCGACCGTCGAGCCCGTTCACGAGCTTGGTGCCAACGTCCTCGGGGAGCAGCAACCACGGCGGGCGGCCGCCGTCCAGCCGCGCCTCGCTAACCTGGGAGAGGAAGACCGCCGCGTGGACGTAGGGGCGCTCGGCGCCGATCTGCCGCTCGAGGAGATCGCCGAGCACCTTCGCCTTGAGGTTCGCACCAGGGTACGGGCACTCGATGGTGCGGCGGCGACCGTTCTCCGTGATGGTCCAGTCGACGATGTCGCCGGTGAGCACGCCGGGGTGGCTCTTGATCTCGACCAGGAAGAGCCCCTGGCGCGACAGGAAGAGGAGGTCGATCTCGTAGAGACGGCCCGAGGCTGGGTCGTACAGTTCGTGTAGTTCCCACGCCTGTTGCGGGTCAGTGTCGGAGAGCGACCCGTGTTTATATACGAGATCGAGCGCTTGCCGCTCCCAGGGGAATGGAGTCGGTCTACCCCGATGGATGCGGGACTCGGGCAGAGCCACTACTTCCCCCCCGCCTTCCGCGCCAGCTCGGCGGCTTCCGGCTCCGCGTCGGCGGAGACCACCGCCGCGTCAAGGTGCGCGAAGCCCAGCGCACGCAGCTTGTCGGCCTCCGTCACGCGCACGAGTGCGGTGCGACCGCGCGCGCCAAGCAGCACAGCGGCCAGCCCCGCGAGTTGACGCCACGCAGCCTTGTCCGCGACGACGACGACCTGATCACTCCAAGAGAGCGCCTTGTTCTCGGCGAAGACCTTGGCCGCGGAGACGATAGCTGTGCCACCTGCGACGACAAGCTTGGTCGACGGCGTGATAACCGGGAGGGGAAAGCTGGCTGTCTTCACGCCGAGCCCGTAAGCGACGGCTTCGAGGGTCGCAGGGGCGTCTGGCTCCGCGAGCAGCCCCTTCGCAGAGGCGTCGTCGATGCCACCCCAGTCGGGCCCGAAGGGCTCATCGTCGGCGAGGCCGAAGAGCCCGAAGCACTCCGACGGCGAGAAAGCGGCGCCCCACGTACCGGCGGCGTCGCGGAGCAGGACGTCGATGCGATCGCCAGCGCCGAGAGCGCCTGCGAACTGCGCCCATCGCGCCTCGGCGTCGCGGCCGAAGCGGCGCGGCGTTGTCTCGCGGGCGTCGAGCGCGCGCAAGCCGAGCACGGCTGCACCGTAGAAGGCAGCGCGATCCTGTGGGCTGAGCGAGCTCGTCACTTCGACTCCTCCTCGCCAGCGGCGCGGCGGGTCTTTGCGTCGATCCAGGCATCCAAGTCCGCCCGGCGGAAGCGCCACTGGCCCCCGACCTTGAAAGCCGGCAGTTCGCCTTTCTGAGCCATGGTGTAGACAGTCCTCTGGGCGACCCGAAGCAGCGTTGACACCTCTACAAGCGTCAGGATCGAATCCACCCTAGACTCCTTTGGCAGTTCCTAGCAAACTCCGGCAACCTCTACGCCCCACACTATACAGGCGACCACGCCACGAACCGCTTCCCTTCCGGGGTGGTCCTGACACTTGCGACCGCCTCGAGGAGTTGCCTAGTGCGGGCTCTGCTTCATCCTCGTGTCGCCATAGATTCGGCAATCACCTGGGGGCGAACAGCTTCATCCCGGCGGCCTTCTCAAACTCCGAACAGATGAGCTTGAGCCGCCTCTGACGGAACGCCTTGAAGGCTTTGGCGACGCCCGGAACCCAGACACCCTCGTCCTTGCCCACAGGAATCAGGTGGCTCCTCATGGCCTTGGTGAACACGCGACGGTTCTCGGTCCTGTACTCGTCAAGGTACGTGCGAGGGAGCGTCATCCCGATGGTCTGGTTGTCGCGTGCCACCAGAAAGCACATATTGCAGAGGCTGTTGTAGTCCTTCGCGGTGAAGTGGGCCCGAAGTTGGGCACGGGGAAAGATGTGGTGTCGGTGCTTGGCATTCGCGTGGCTCACGACGGTGCCGAGCGGAATTGGCTCACCATCATCGAGGTAACGCGGCCCGAGTGAGGCGAGCAGGCAAAAGAAGGCACGGGAGCGGGACGAGCGGGCACCGTACTCCTCTCCGCGGATAGTCAGGTCCGGGTCCAGCCGCTCATTGAAGCGGAACGTTCGGACCTTTCCTGTTCCCAGGTCCTGGAAAAACTGCGCGTCGCCGACCAAATTACTGTGATAGCCGCGACCCGTGTAGCGCTGGCCCACTCCCGTCGACCAGAACCATTTGCGGATCTCCTGCTTCTGCCGTGCGGATGGCTGACCGGAATGGAAATAGAAGAAGACCGACAGTGTGGCCAGCATGTTGGCTGAAGGCAGGAACGACTCGTCATAGACGTGGAGGTGATGCCGCAAGTAGTCCGCCGCCTTGCGGAACGCACCCTGAAAGCGATCCCAGGTCTTGCGAAACGCGGTCTCTTGAGCCGGATCCGTGGCGATCCGCTTCGACCATCGCCGAGCCATGATGTCGAGCTTCGGGGGGTCGCCATCGGCGTCTGGCCGATTCGCGACCAGATTGAAGCCCATCAAGATTGAATCAATGCTCTCGAGGTTCAGAATCTCGCTCACTCCAGTCCGTAGCTCCTCAGCCATCAGGCGCACGTCGAGCTCGCCCATCAATGCGATAGCGCGGTCAGCTGAGGTGATCCGCATTCCCTGCGAGTTGATGCGAACGAAGACCTCACTGATCTCGTCGAGCGTGGCCGAGCGCACGGTGATGACGGGCAGTGAGTACGCGAGAATTCTGTCCCTGCAGTCACGAACGCGATCCAAGGCCGAGCGTTTAAGCGTGACGAGCTGCTTTCGCCAGTCGCTTGCCAGGATCTGGCTGAGCGGAACGAACTCATCGTCCACTGGCTTCCGGTACACGATGCGCTGAGGACTCTCCTCGTCCACAGGCGGATTTACCACGAAGCAGATCCGCCCGAAGTCGACCGGCTTGCCCCTGTCGTTTCGCTTCGCCTCTGCCTTGAACGCCTGGTACAGCACCGACAGACGCTGTTGTCCATCAATGACGAAAGAGATCCGCGAGTGATTGACACCGAACGGCGGGAGCACGCCAGACGATTGTCGAATCAGGTTTGCAGATCTCCTGTCCATTTCCCATAGGAACAGAGAGCCGATCGGCATCTGATGGTAGATGCTGTCGAGCAGCTTCGCGGCTCTGGGGCCGTCCCACACGAAGTTTCGCTGCAACTTTGGAATGGCGAACTTCCTTGCGACCAGACCGGTGTGCAGCGTCCTGATGGATTGCCTCTTGATTTCTGGCGTCTTCACTGAGCGCGTTCTCCTGTAGTCCTGCCAGGGCGGCCATCATGGTCGAGGGATTGTGGGTTCGCCGCCAAGAAGATCGAGTGGATGAATGGGCTCAGCGCATGCTGCGTTGGCAGCCCCAGTGTGAGGTCACGTGCGCGCATCAATTCGCACCATCGAGCTTCGTCCTGAGGGCACGCGCGGCCGTCGGGGAAGACCTCGCCCACGAAGTACACGTAAACCAGGTGCGCTTGGATGCCCTGGGACGTGAGCACGTGCAGGGCGGCGAGACGATTCGCGTACTGGTAGTAGCTGCCCAGCCACGACACGTCGCGATGGACTCCGAGGAGAGACTTTGTTCTCCCCAGAGTCCGCTCGATGAGAGAGCGCGCTGGACTGCGGAGGGTGGCGCCGCACGGCCCGCCGGCGAACTCGGGCTCGTTCGCCTTGGCCTCCATCAGAACCCACGACGTCGTCCCTGCAGGATTAACCGTACTGGCGACGCCATCCCAACACTGCTGTGATCCCCTCTGGGGCCATGCCTCTCGCCAAGCCTCGCTGACCTCGGGGATGAACCGAAGTCCCTCAGGCTCGGTGCCCGCGGCGTCTGGATTGCGTGGGTACAACCAGTCGAGTGGCGCCTCCTCCGCTCCGATTGCCGAGAGGATGGCATTGTCGAGTGCCTCGGGGCAGTGCCGACGATACTCGAACAGCTGGTACTCGCTCCCGTAGGTCCGCTTCTCCATCAGCTCCTCATGTTCAATGCCGAGCCAGTCACCTCGGGGCCCTCTGAGAACAGCAGCGCAGGGACGGCGGGCGGCAGCGCCGCCAAGGCTCCCGGCCTCAGAACGTGCACGCCAACGCGGTGGCGCTCATGGAACGAATCGGCCTCGAGCCACGGGGCACCACCTCCGGCGGGCACCAGCAGAAGCGAAGCCTCGGGGCGCCGGTCGCCCAGGCGCAGGGAGTCCTGGTAGATGTGGGCTGACGCCATCGCATCGAGCACCGCCTCTCTCGACGTCCGATACTTCGCGTCAAAGACAAGGAAGCGCGAGTTCGTGGGCCCGCCGTCCACCTTGAGCACGATGTCAGGCTCCCGCTGTCGAGAAACGGACCAGAAGCCAGGCAACTGGGTGGGTGACGACCGGAACGTCGGCTGCAGCAGGAGTTCGGCGGTCCGGTCCTGGTGGAGCCCGACGAGCCGCCTGTGGCCATCTGTCCATCGCCAGGCCCACCCCGGCAGCGCGGCCAGCGACGAGCCGAGTTGGAGGAAACACCAACGCTCGTAGATCTCCCAGGTGGGGCTGATCCACAAACGTTCGGTGTCGCCCTCACCGGCCGGGCGCATCGCGCGCCAGCCGCAGGCCCACGCACGTGCATAGCTCGGGTCAGCGGCCACGGCCGTGAGACCGGCCGCCGTGATCTCTGCTCGGGTGACGTCCGTAAAGGGCAGGCGTCGAAGGACCCACCGCAGTTCGGTAGTGATCTCGACGAGCACGCGACGCCTCACCGGCCATCGCGGCGCCAGAGCGGACCGCGTCTCGGAGTCGGGATGTCGCGCGACTTCGTCGCCCAGGCGACTCAGGAGTGACTCGGCGCGCCGCAGCACACCGCGTGCAAGGGCGAGCAGCGTGCGATTGGGCGCGCAGTCGAACGTCTCCTCGACGACAGGAACGTCAAGCCGCATGAGCGGCCGGAACTCCTGCTCCTCGTCGACCGACTCGCACAGCAGCACACCAGCAGACGTCGTCAGGGCGGCGATTGCCGTGGTGCGATCCACGTGGCGAACCCGGTGGACGGGCACGTCCGCACGCTCACGCCGCAGCCGACGTCGGGGCCTGGCCCGGACGTTGTGCAGGGCCCGCAGGAGGTCGGGCGCGTATCGTCGCAGGCGCGCAAAGGCAATCCACGGATCTTCGAGTGACCCGAGATCGCCGACCGGGGTGGTTGCGGGCTCCTCACCGAGGATCAACGCGGGATTGGCCTCCCACAACTCATGGACCATCTGCCGAAACGCGTCGCGGCCCAGCTTTCCGGGCGACGGCGTGACGTCGAGCGCGAATGTCGCCAGCACCCGATCGGCCCGCACGAGCTCGGCCCGCACCTCTCCGGCAAAGAAGCCCGGACACCAGGTCCAGACGCGGTCATCCTCCGGGGAGAGTCCCAGCGGTTCGTCGTCGATCAGCAGCGTATCGGCGTGGGCCGTTGCTCGGAACTCGACGGCCACACCTTCCGTGAAGCCTGTGGTCAGCGCCGGCGCCTCGAGCACGGGACGCCACCCCTGTTCACCGGTCGCCTGGCGCCACACCAGGTGCACCGCGGGTTCCGCCACGGTCATCGCCAGAATCGCGCGCTCCCCGTGAGCGCGAGCTCCTCGCGCAACTCACGGACCTTGGCCGAGCAACGTTGTAGACCCCGCTGCTCCAGTGCGCCCACGCACGTGTCGAGGGCCTTACGGAAGCGCGGCGAGTCCTCGCCGCGCAGCTTCGGTAGCACCTTGGCATAGAGCACGTGGTCGAGTGCCTGATCGGGCGGCAGCACGTCGACATGGCCACGAGAGTGGGCGAGGAAGTCCACGACTTCATTCACCACGCGCCACCCGAAATGGAGTCGCGCTGGCGACAGGGCCGTCATCAGCTCACCGAGCACGGTGCGCACCAGCGCCTCCTCTGGGGCAGCAAGACCAGTGCTGCCCCATCGCGGGTACGTCTCGAGATCCACATCCCAGAACTCGAGGACGAATGCCCGGTCCAGCACCTTGTCCGAGAGGCCATGGGTCGTCTCGTCCATGTTCACCGTGCCGATCAGCACGAGATTGGCCGGATAGGCAATCTGCGCCGGCACGCCATCGAGGTACTGCCCCTCCTGTTGCAGTTGAATCACGTCGCCGGTTTCCATGGCTGACAAGAGCGGCGCCATGTACTGCTCGGGATGCGACAGATTCATCTCGTCGAGTACGACCACGTGCGGTGCCGCGGGAGCGGCGACGGCCCGCAGCAAGAACTCGAGGAACGGCGTCCGGACGTAGGTTTCGCCGCGGAGAGGGTTCACGTAGCCAAGAAGCGCGCCCGGATCATGCCAGCCAGGCTGCACAGGCAACGTCAGCACCTCTCCGCCAGCTCCCGTCGTCGTGATAGCCCTCGCGTACGCCCTCGCAAGCAGCGTCTTCCCCGAACCCGACAACCCTGTGAGCACCGCAAAGTGCCGACGGCGGTGCGACCAGAGGCCGGAATGCAGTTGCGCCACGAGGACCGGAGGAAATGTGCCAGCCTGGTTCACCGATTCGAGAATGCCTTGCAGCGCGGGTAGCTTGATGACCGTGGCGGGATCTGGACTCAGCCCAGGAGGAGGAACAGGCTCTATGACCTCCACCTCTGGTCCCGGCAACGCTTCTGGTGTCCAGTGGATCCGGTCGGCCCAGCGCTTTCCCAAGCCCGTGAGGTCGACATGCCCCGCTTCGTAAGCGATGAGACCGAGTGACTTCAGCCATGCACGGATGGAGCTTGGCTGGAAGTCCGTCGTCCATCCCGGATTGGCGCGCATCATCTCGGCACCGAGCTCACGGGCTGGCAAACGGCCTCGGTCCCTCAGGGTGGCCAGCATCCAGTCGACGCCGAGGATCCGCGTCAGGAGCCAGTCCATCAGCTCGGAGGGATCCTGCGACTCGAGAAGTGCCTCTCCTCGCTCTGTCAGCACGTATCGGCCGCCATCGGACCGGACTACGTTGAACTCGCTCTGGAGCGAGTTGATCATGATGCCCAACGAAGAGCGCTTCGATTGAGGGGACGCCTCCTGCAGGTAGTCCAGCAGCTCTTCGCGGCTCTTGCCCTCACCGACAAAATCCAGTGTGGCGAGCAGCGAGGGGAAGAGGCCGCCAGCCGCAGTCAGGCCTCTTCGGCGGCGCAGAGCGGGCAATGGTTTCAACTGCTCGATGGGATCGCCGACTGTGTCTTCGCTGAAGGTGCGCTGGTAAAGGTGCCATGGCAGCTTGAGGCGGCGGGCCTGGGCTAGCGGCTCGTCCAGTGCGGGCCCCATGACGTCGTCGAGTCGGCCGCGCACCCACGCGTGACGGCCCGCGGCGTCCAGGCCTGCTGGGGCCCCCATCGCACGTGTCAGTGCCTCGAGTGCGCTCACGCTGCCGATGCTCGTCATCGCCTCCGGGTACAGCGCAGCAAGCACCCTGAAGATCTTCAAGCGAGGAGTCTTTCGGACGAACCGCTCGATCTTGGCCTTCAGTTCGCTGAAGAAGGCCGCGAGGAATGCAACGCGCTCGCTCAGCGCTGCAGGGCACGGCTCCATCGACCTTGCCGCGAACCAGGCTCGGAACTCCTGGTCATCGAGGGCGTCCTCCACTGAGATGCCGCCCTGGCCGACTGCGGCAATCCCATTGTCGTGCCACAGCCAATCCTGAAACTCACGCTGCTCTCGTGTCTGCAGGTCGGCAGCGCGGACTCTCGCGATTGTGGCTGCAATGGTCGTCGCCCACTCCGGCCGGGTCTCGGTTCCCTCGATGGCCAAACAGGCTGCTTTCAGGCCGTCATCAGTTCGCAGTGACAGGTCTTCGGTCACGTACTTGCACTCCGGGTTCGATGGACGTGCCACTTCAGGCACAGTCAGGGCGGATGATTCGGCCTCAGAACAGCGTGAAGCTCGCGTCCAGGCTTTCGCCGTCGCCGTGATCCCATTCCTCGGGGATTGGTCGAACGACGGACACTTGCGCCTCGAGGAGGTGCGCCAGCAGTGCCAGTGAACGCAACTGGTCAGGCCGGTTCCTGCTGGTATTCGTCTTCACCTCGACAAATCGAAAGCCCTTGGCGGGATGCCAGGCGCAGATGTCAGGGTTCCTGACCTCGAAGTTCACTCGCGAAGCATACTCGTGCGGTAACGGCCTCGCCGCTGCGCGAATCAGCTCGCGGTATGCCTCTGTCTCCTTGTGGAATCTGCCGCCAATGGTGTCGCTCTTGAATGGCTTGCTGGTACCCCAACAGCGGTACCCTTCCGTCTCAAGTTGGCGTGCGACGAACGCTTCGCCGAAGTAGTAGCGAGGGCCGTCAGTGATCCGGTCTTGGAAGTCGAAGCGGCCGGACGTGACGAGCTCTTCATAAGGCCCCCAGACAGTCGTGTCCATTCGGCCGCAATCTCGCCATCGATTCCACATGTCCTCGTAAGCGAGCCTGTCCTGCTCGGTGTAGCGCCACACTTCCTCGCGCACCTTGGCGTCGATGTAGCCGGTCCTCACGTGGTGGTCCTCAACATGCTTCGCGCGCGCTGTCCTCGATCTCCGCGGCCTGCGGCAACAGCTCGATGGTTCCATGCCCCCGCTCAGGCTTGATCGCGATGGATCTTCTGATTGTTTGAAGCCGGCCGGATAGTGACTGGACACCGCGCCCGGAACCTCGCACCCTATATCGGCAGGATCCCCGCGGCGTTCCACACCTCAGCAGACGAGTTGCAGCGCCGACGTCTGACACCCACGGGGACCGAGGCAGGGCGTGAGTACTTACACTCACAGCTACGGTCTGCATCTCTCCGCACGGGTGTGCGCCTGGCGCATCTGGCGCACATGTCCCGCCCATCGCAACTCAGTCGCACAGTGACGCGCCCCAGGCCACGCTTTGGCTGGTTCGCGGGGTGGGCCGGCCTTGGTGCTTCAAGTCAGTGTGGATCGACGCGACTGGCGGGACTTGCCTCGAGGAGAGTGTCGGCGCCTGCGGCCCGCACCGGCCCAGTTGAACGAACGCTACCGAGGATTCTGGCCACGACGCTTCAGACGCAAGTAGTTGCTGGCAACGAACTTGACCACGTCCTTCGTGAGGCGGTCTGCCACCTCACCAATCTCTTCGCCGGTTGCCTTCAGGTTCTCCTCGTAGGCAACCTTGCCGAACTCGTGGACGCGAAGCCGGACGTGGCCCTCGTATTCTTCGTCCTCAAGAGTGGCGATAGAGGCGTTGTCGATACTGAGAGAGCAGTCTCGCGCGCCAAGGACCTCGACGATGATGCGTCCGCGTCGCTCAAAGGCTGCGAGCTCCGTCGCGATTCGTCGCTGAAGAACGACCGCCGGCTCTGGCCGCTTTCGTTGGGCAGGCACGAAGCCTCCCGCCGAGTCGGTCGTGTCGGCAGGCTCCGAACACACGGTCGGCCTTGGGTCGTAGTTGTATCGGGCAAACGAGCGCTTGACGCTTCCATCGGCGTCGCGTCGGTCCTCCATCTCGTTGAAGAGCCCAAGGCTGGCGCGCTTTCTGATGTCCTCACTCATCGAGACATCTGGTAGCTCTGTCACGGCGCCGGCGTAGATGCTCGCAGCATAGGCCTGTCCGTCGATCACCAGGAAGACCATCGGCGATGGCGTCATGGCGTCGAGGCTGGTGCCGCCACAGACAACGAGCAAGCCCTCTCCCTGAAGGTTCCGGAAGACATCTCGAGGGCATTGCTGCGCAGGATCTGGCAGAGCGACGCGCACCAACTCCCATGCCTTCGCCTTCTCAATCGGAGTCAGTGGCCTAGAATCGCCAGCGGCCTGAACGAGGAGAAGGGCAAGAACGCTGAAGAACGTCACCGTCGCTCCACGAGAGTGCCGCCATTCTTACTCAGCAGGGACGCCGCGGCAAGGGAGCAGAAGGGCCCACTGCTCCGGCCACCACATGGGGCTGGAGGCACGCGACTCGAACTCCAGTGCGTGAGGGACTCGCCCGTCGTCGTCGACGCTAAAGTCTCGAGGGACGCAGTGTCGAAGCCGCCGGTGTGCGCACCCGTTCCCGCACGGCCCCTTCCGGGGATGCTTGCGGCCCCTGCGCGTAGCGTCGACGCAGCCATTCCACAGGCCCAACACGAGTGCCCACGCTCGACAGTGACACATCGCCGGGGCATCACGTAACTGATGGCCTCGGGCGAAGTCCTCGACCTCGTCAAGGCCGCAGCCCCGCGGCGACGCGGGGGCGACGAAGTCGCGCCTTGACGAGGCCGAGGCGAGCCCCACGCTGGATCGCGTGATGGCCCGGCTCGGCAGGTTGCGTGAGGTCAGCTCCGCGGAGGTTGCGAAGCCTGTGTGGGAGGCGCGCCGCATGCAGCGGCGATCTCCTCGAGCCCGGTCCCCAGGAGACCCGCCTCGCGGAACGAGAAGTACTGCCCGCCCTCCCCCGCAATGAGGTGGTCGTGCAGGTCGAGGCCGAGGATCACCGCCGAGAGCTGCAGCCGGCGCGTGATGGCCACGTCGTCCACGCTCGGCGACGGCTCGCCGCTCGGGTGGTTGTGCAGGACGATGAGCCCCGTCGTCCCCGGGGTGAGGACGGCCGGGACGAAGACGTCCGGCATCGACACCTGCGTGCCCGCGCGCGTGCCGCGTGAGCAGAGGTGCCAGGCGAGCAGGCGCTTGCGCGCCGAGAGGCACGCGATGGCGAACACCTCTACCGGCTCCTGCGCCAGGAGCGGCGTGAGCGCGCGGGCCGCGGTCTCCGGATTGTTGAGGACCAGCGTCGGCAGCGAGACCACGCGGCCGTCGGCATCACGCAGCGGCCGATACGCACACACGAACTCCCGCACGCGGTGGCGGGTGGTGGTCACACTCGAAAACGGCGTCGTCGAACGAGGCATGGGCTTGCTCCTTACGGGCCGGAAAGAGAGACCTCTGGCCGGTCGGGCACGGCGGGCCACTGAGGCGCGGCGTGCAGACGGGCGCGAGTGCGCTCGCGCAGGGAACGGGCCGACCTGGGCCGGCCCGTCAGGGTGTGTGGGAGAAGGCGCCGCGGGCGCGCTGGGCGCCCGCGGCAGGCACCAGGGTCAGTGGACCGTGGTGAGGAGGCGGCTGGCGGCGCGGTCGAGGGCGAACCGGCCGTCCTGCCAGGGCGTGCGCTGGCTGAGGCGCGTCAGCTCCTGCACGTAGCCCCAGACGGAGCGGGGATTCCCCTCGTACACCTCCGCGAGGTCGTACGCCTCGGTGGCGGCCTTCCGCGGCAGCTCGAGCCGCGTCGTCGCCACCTGGATCACCTCGTCACGCGTCGACGCGAGCTCCGTGGTCGCCGCCCGGAGCACCATCGCGCGATCCGCCGACGTGTCGGCATCCAGCGCCTGGCGCATACCGGCAAGGGAGTGCGTCCACGCGTCCTGGATCGTCGTGCCCACGTGGCGGCGCCGGAACGCGGCCACGTGCTGGAAGCCCCAGATGATGTGATTCCCGCAGATCGCTCTGAACAGGAACACATCCAGGGTGAGGGCGGCGGCGCCCACGTCGCTGTTCCGGAGGATGAACCCGCGAAACATGCCCGATCGTGAGGCGTCGGTCGGGTCGTCGAGATCCCGGTTCCCGTCCACCAGGAACAGGAAGAGATCGCGATCCCCCAGGTACGCGCCCGACGGGACGCGTGCCGCACCGAAGACGCCGTCCTGATAGCCGAGCGGCAGGTGCCAGGCGGGATGCGACGCCATGAGGTCGAGCACCCGGCCGGCCAGCTCGTCGTGGTGGACCCGTGTGTACCGCGGTGACGTGATCGCGCGGACGGCCCCCGGCGCGCCCTCGTCCACGAACAGCTGGTGCTGTGCGCGGGGCTGACGCGACATCCCGTGGTTAATGGCCGCCGAGGCGATCGACGCGGGGAGCGAGCGGAGGTACTTCGGCGGCGCGCCGGCGATAGTGGCGAGCTGCTCGAAGCTCCAGTGCGTGAGCGGCGCGGTGCCGGTGACGGGGTCGCGCAGGGCGAGCTCGTCGTCGGTGACCGCCAGGGTCCCGAGAGCGCCGGTGTCGATGCGGCGTTCCATGGTGCCGAGACGCCGTGCGCGGGCGGCCTCGTGGAGCGCGTGAACGGAGGCGTACCGTTCATCCGGGGGACGCGTAGCCCATTCGCGATGGGCGGAACGCGCCGTAATGGTGGATGCAGTCGTGCCGGTCATGTGAGGACTCCCTTCTCCGTGGCCCTGGAGCGACGGCGGGCGAGTGCTCCGTCTCGGGCGAGACGGAGGGGGTGGCCGGGATTGGCCACAGCGAGAGAGCTCACACGGGCATCTGCACTGAAGACAGTGGTGCCGTTACCTGTAGAACCTCCGGGCGGAAGCGGACCTTACATGGTGGAGAGTCGTCTGACCAGGCCGGCGCACAGCAACTACGCGAGGTCGCCGACGACTTCGAAGGAGCACCCGGTGACACGCAATTGCACGAGCGCTTCGTAGACGGCTCGACTGATCACGATCTCCCTGGATGGCCGAAGGAGTCCCGTGCGGCGCCCCCAGAATGCGTCGGTAAACGCGAGCCCATGCTCGTCGACCGTGTGGCCGGCGCGAAGTGTGATCTCGGACAGCATATTCAGACCTGCCGTGTCGCCCGCAGGGCATCGGCCGATATTGCGCTCATCGAACGGGTGGTCTCCGGACCTGGTCGAAGCATCCACCTGCACGTACGGCGGTCGGTCGAGCAGTTGTACGTGCGTGTTCGACAAGCAAAAGCTGCTGCGCCGACGAACAAACACGTCGCCGAAGAGTTCAGGGCGCACGCCAACCGCCATCAGAGCGTCCTTCGCGCGTGCCGAGAGGATCACCTCGTTAGCGATCGTTCGCCGAACGTCGGCGTCGCCGCGCAACGCCTTCTCGCGGATGAATAGATCGCCTCGCTGAGCTGCGCCGGCGCCACACGTGGAACAGGCCGTTGCCTCGTCGTACTGTGTCCCACACTCCTCGCCGGCTGGCTCCACCACCTTCGAGGGCAGCAGAAGAAAGCAACGTGCAGCCGCCGTCTCGCCGCGGGTGTAGCGCCGTCGGAGCTGCCAGCTTGCGAGCAACAGCTGGTTGCGCGATTCGACCCTCACCGCGGCTTCGACCGCCTTGAAGTCGTCGCTGCCCCTCTCCGCAACTACACGGCGCGCGATGCTACTCAACACGGTGCCCACATGCGCCGGCAGAACTCGTCGTGCCACATCTTCGAACAACCGGAAGTCGTACACCTCTCTCATGCGTTCGCGCTTCCCATAGCTGGACACCAGCAGCCGTTCGCCGTGTTCGAGGACGGCCACGGACGTGCCGCGCTCACGCGGCACTCTATCCTGCGGGCATCAGAATGGCGAACTCGCGCCGCAGGTTGAAGGGGCCGACGCGTCGCGTCACCAGCACCCCGTGGATCACGAGCGCCGGCAGTGTCGGCTCCTTGCGCCAGGACAGCCGGTGCGCGCGGAGGATGACTTTCGCATCCGGCAAAGCCCGGTGTAGCGACTCGATGACAGACCACTGCGCCGGGGTGGCACTGTCAGCGTCCGAGCCGGTCACGACGAGGTCGGCTGGGGCGACGCCGATATCGGTGCGACCGGTGACCTGACGCAGGTGCGCCTCGAGGCGCCCGGCGCCGTCCATGGTGTACCGCGGGCGGTCGGCGACGCAGGCGAATGCCTCGTCCGTCAACGCCTCGATGACCTCGGCTTCCGGCAGCAGGCCGGCGGCGTACCGGGCGCGCTGGTCCTCGGAGCCATGGGCCTTCACCCACGCGTCGATGGCTTTGAGCTTCTCGGCGCGGAGCGCCTCCTGCCTGGCGCGCTCCTCGCGGTTGTGCTCCTTGCGGAGCGCGAGGTCGCGACGGAAGCGCCGCCACGCCTCGGCGGGCAGGTCGCGGGAGCGGCCGACGTCGCTGCTCGTGTCGAACATCACCCGACCGCGCTCGGTGCCGACGAAGCAGCGGGCTGGCGTCGGGATGGGGTGCGGCAGCGCGCGCTGCGTGTGGTCGGCGAAGAACGCCTCGGCGACCGTGCGGCGGAAGTCCTGGTCCTCGTCGCGCCGACGATGCTGGAGGGCGATGCGTTCGGTGCGGAAGAGGCGCTCGAGTTCGTGGTTGCGGGCCGCGTCGCGGAACAGGTCGTCGAGCGACGGCGGCACATCGTACGCAGGCGGGCCGTTGTGGCGCACGACGCGCTGGTCGTCGCTCAGCTCGTAGCGCGGCGACAGCTTCAGCCGTGCCCTCCCCTGCGCGTCCACCGTCACCAGGTGCAACCGCGTCGTCGGCAGCTGGAGTTCGAGCACCTGCTGCGCGCGACCGTCGCCACCCGCGAGCAGCGACGCCTTCCGCCCGGCCTCGGTCAGCGTGTACTGCGCGACCACCGTGAGCAGTCGCGGCGTGACCACGGCGTGCAGGCCGTGCGACTCGCTCGGAGATTGGGACGACAGGTGGGCCGCGGCGCTGTCCATGACCGGCTCCTCTGCTATGCGTGCGGGCCGCGACGTACGCGGCGGAATCGGGTCGAACCGAGGCGGGTCCGGACGGCAGGCCTGAGCCTGACCGTCCGGAAGACCGCGAGACCGAGGTGCGTCAGTCGGCCTCGAGGCGGCTGTACGCGTCGAGGATGAGCTCACGCATCGCATCGTGCGCGCCGAGGTCCCCATTGGTGGGACGAAGCAGCGCGAAGCTGCGGCGTTCTCCGTTGACGGAGTACACGCGCGCGGGGAACGTCACGTTGCGACCGCCGTCGCGCCGTTCCCAGATGGCGAAGCCGATGAGACGCAGTCCCGCCAGGGGACCTGCACCGGCTTCAAACAGCACCTCCGCATCGGCGAGCTTGCCCTGAGGCGAGCTGGTCGAGTCGTTCGGGAGGATCTTGACGGACACCACGTTGCCGTTGCCTTTGGACATGTGGACCTCCAGGGAGCACGTCGAGGGTGCTGAACCGTCGACGCGGGCGATGCCTCGCGATTCGGTGTGAAGCGCGAGACACAGTGGGACGTACGGGCTGCTGAAGCGCGCACGCGGACGAAAGCTCGTCGCGGCCCACCGGGTGGAGGGTGCTTGTGATGTAGAACTCGCGGACGGACCGAAACCTTACGAGTCACGTAGAATCGCGCGGTGGCGGCGTACACGTCGTTTGGACTGCCGGAGTCGTAAGCTCCCCGACCGGTCGCGGGGCAGGCCCGGCACACCCTGGCGGTGCTCACGCTCGCCAACGTCAGCGGCCTCATCGACCGGCAGGTCGTGGCGCTTCTCGTGGAGCCACTCAAGCGAGACCTGCAGATCAGCGACACGCAAGTGTCGACGCAATGCTGGTGCCACCCGGAGCTTCAGAGCGAGCGGTGGCCATAGAGGCCGAGCAGGTCACCGTCCCCCCCCCGCGATCGATGATCACGAGCGGACGGGATTCTCACAGTGCTCTCTGTGGGTATTTGTCCAGGCGGAGAGCCGAGCTCGATACGGCGGGAGATTGGGTATGGAGGCGCCTGGTCGTGGCAGCGCGCTCACATGAATTGCTATCGCGACGCAGGTCAGTTGAATCGTGATATCGGATATGTCGCGTTGAGCCAGCCTGGACACCACCGCGCTGGACTTCCTGGGCGCCCGGGGGCGTCATCTGAACCGGCGCGCGGTGGAAAGGTCGCAGCCCGAAACATTGATCGAGTGAATTCGAAACACGGCTGATGCCCGCTTACCGCTTGGCCTAGCAGTCGCCTCCAGGCTCCCTTGCCGAAGTAGCACACGGGGGCGCAATGCCGCCCAGCCCGGCGATGCGAGGTCGCCACGCATTGTCTAAGCTGCCCCCAGGAAAGTCCCTGCTCTCGCAGCTGTAACGTTCCACGGTGGGCGCGTCGATGTCCAGGCGGACACGCATCTTCCGGGCGTTGCACGGCTCAGACCGCATCAGTGAGGTTTCGCCGCACCGCTCACATGCTCGGTAGACCCAATGGAAGGCGATTCCATCTCTGTGAATGTGGTGCGTGTACGCCTCGTGCCCAAACGCCGCGCAGAGCAGTTTCTGTCGCTTTGATGCTGCCCGTACAGGACTTGGTCCGAGGCCCCCGTACATGCTCAGTGCCTCGGAGTAGAGCCGGTGCATCTCGTTGACGTCCGGGCCGAGGACCCGGTCGAAATCGGGCAAGAACGCGAAGATCCTGAGGTGCCCGATACGGACTTTTGTGAACTCTCCACGTTGGAGCGAGTGCAGGTCACGAACGTCCAGGTTAGCCTGCGCTGCAAGTTGCTCGAGGGTGACACCGCGACTTCGGCAAGCGGCAGCGAACGCGTCGCCAAACCGTTGAACAGCCTGAGCCAGCTGGACAAACCGCTCGTCAACGTCATCAGCCGTAACTTCGGCTGCCGCGGCTCTCTCAACGTCCTTCGCGGTGAACGACAGCGATAGAGCATGCATCAAGGCAACCAGCGGCCCCGGAATTTCCGCGACGGCCGCGGCCCACTCCTCGGAATACCGTTCGCGCAGGTCTGGATCTCGCAATCGGTTCGCCGCTCGGCGAACAAGCCAGGTAGCGAGCCGCGGAATCCACGCTTGCACTTCGCGCGATAACAAACTGAGCAGCACCGTGACAAGCCCAGCTTGGATGAGCTTACTCACGACAGCACCTCACCGCGAATCCCCGGGGCGGCAAGTTCAGCGAGCGCGGCGTGTGCCACTCGATATCCGTCACCCGTCAGCCGGTAGAGTCGCTTGCGAGGCCTCCCAAGTGCGGCTGGCTCCTCCGATTCCCAGCGACTGCTGAGTAGACCCCTCTTTTCGAACCTCATGAGCAGCGGGTACACGGTCCCCGACAGGAGCCCGACGCCACGGATGAGATCGACTCCGGACACTTCAGCTGTGGGAGCGTCTAGGAAGAAGCGCAGCACCTTGAGCGCATGCTGACTGAGCCAAGACATGTAGCAAGTCTACATAGGGTGGACCAGTTGTCAATCGTGTTGCGGCGGCCACTGTCGTCGGCATGGTGACTCGCCCCGCTCTCAATTCGCCGCGACTTCGACGAAACCCGTGACAGACGAGTCCGTTGGAGAGTGCCAGGGCTGCGGACCGACTTTCAGGAAAGTCGGCTCAATCAGCAATACTGCCCGCACCGTGGTGGCGGCGGCAGTCGCAGCGGCCTGTGCAGTGAAGCGAAGCGCCAGCGTGAACGGCGGCGAAGGTCTCGACCGCCCCCATTGAGATGAACGGCAGCAATGGACTCTCTTTACGTGTTCTCGACAATTTTCCTCAGTGCAATCGGCGCAGCCCTCGGAACCTTTGTGAAGGAGTACTTCGCGTCGCGAGGGCGCAAGGAAGGCGAGATCGACGCCATCAAGCGCAATCTCGATGAGGTCTTACAGCAGCAGAGGGAGACAACCCGGGTGACGGAGGAGATCCGCGACTCGGTGTCCCGACAGCTTTCACACGACCGCGAGCTCTTTACCCGTTACGACCAGCTGATGCCCGAGAGCTACCTGCGAGGCGCGTTGAACGGCGAGTTGCACGGCAAGAGAACAGACACGGCGTTCACGGGCAAGCTTTCCGACTTCATCTTTCTCGCGAGTTCAGAAGGGGCGCACTTTCTTTCCGAACCAGTAGAGGCCGCCTTTCTTGAGTACCGCGCGAAGATGAGGGAATTGAGCAGCTTCATCACAGCGCACTTCTTCACCCCGACTGTCGGGCAGCTGCCAAACGCCGACGGCGACGTCGCACTTGAGCTATACCCCGAGTTCCGGCACCAGCCGCCGAAGCCTGGCAAGCCTGACTGGAATGCGAGGGCGCAAGAGCTGGACGACTTGTGCGAGCTGGTTGAGCAAGCGTACGTGGTCTTCCGCCGCATCGTGAAGGAGCGTCTTTCCGTGTAGAGGAGCCAGGCTCCGGAGCTCATGCGAGGTCGGGAGAACCAGACATTCGCAGGGGCCCACTGGCTTCAGTTCCCGCTGCTGGGGAATCGAACCCGTGTTGCGTCACTCGCATCTCTAGACCAGCAAGCCACCTATTGGCTCGCGCCCGGAACGTCTGGCCGAAGACAGCTTCGAACGGAGTTCGCGCTCTGTCCACGGCGGCCGACACGAGGCGTTCCATTCCTGTATCGCTGTGAGCGCCTCGTCGTCCGTCAGCGCGAAGCCTCGAACCAGGCGGCAGCAGACCTGGAACGTGGCGAGATCGCCCTGCTGCCCCGACACGGCGGGCGGGATTGCCGCCACGTACCGGCGGGCCCGCTCGAGGCGGTCCGCCCGGCCCTGGACCGGAGGTTGCGCATCGAACGTCGGCTTGGGCGCAGAGAACCTGTGAGGAGTCGATGGGTCAACGGTGTCGGCGTAGTCGGCGACGACGTCGCACCCCGGGGTGTACTTGTGGTTCAGGAACCCCGGTAGGCGTGTGAGCTGCGCGCAAGACGTCGCGGCCTTGTCGGTGCCGAGCTCACCCGCGAGTTGCTTCTGCACCGCCTCGGCATGCTCCTTCGTGAAACCGGTGACCTGCCAGAGCACGTGCAGTCGCCCGGGCGACGAGCGGATCACGTACGACGGCAGCGGCAGGTCGCGTCGGGCGCCGATCGCCTGCAGCACGCCGTCGCCGTCCTTGTCGGCGTCGAGGAACACGTGGCGGATCTCGCCGATGGCCTCGCGCGTGCGGGCGCGGCGCTTCGGACGGATGGCGTTGATGCTGACGTACACGCTGAAGCGCCGGGCGTTCTGCGCACGCAGCCACGCCTGGAACTTCGGGTGGCAGATCAGCGACAACGGGCCGACCCGTTGGGCGGTGCCGCCCGTGTCGTGCGACTTCAGGAACACCGCGACCCAGTCGTCCGGGTGGAACGCGGTGCGCAGGAACCTGACCGGTGCGTCCTTGTCGATGGCCATGGCATCCTTCCCTACTGCTTCGTGAGCACCACCCGCCCGGTGAACGTGGCCGCTTGACAGTCGGTGCCGGTGAAGTCGGCTTCGATACGGGTGGCCTGTGCGGTGCCGACGCTGCCGAACGTGCCGCGACAGCCGCGCGGCGAGTCGAATCCACCCAGCGTGCTGATGCTCGCCGGTGGCGCATTCCCCGGCGTCAGCGTCGTCGACGCACTCGCCGCGGCGGCGAACCACGGGTGCTGCGCCTGTACGGTCGTGCGGAACGACTGGAGATTGGTGCCGGCGACGGGCTCGAACGTCCACTGCACCGGCCCGGAGACCTCCGGCTGCGCATCGGGGTCGCCCGGGTTGACCTGCACCGTGAGCGTGCCGCGCCAGGTGCCGGTGAGGAACGAGGTCTGCGCAGTGGGCGCGGTCGGGCTCGAGCCGCTGCCTCCACAGGCCGTGAGCGCGATCAGCAGCGGAATGGGCAGGGTCCAACGAAGTGCGCTCATGACGCGCCTCCTGCAGGCGTCCCGAGTCCAGACGTGAACGGCGTGAGCGTGTAGCGATCCGTAGCGTGGTCGTACCCCTCGACGGCCAGCACCTCGCGCACCGCTCGGCGTCCCTCGCCCCTGTCGATGTGCACGACCAGGTGGATGGCCAGCGCAATGGCCTCGCGCGTGCTCCGATGCGGCAGGCCGACGTTAGCCGTCAGCACGCAGTGCGCGAGACGCGCCAGCGCCTGCTCGGCGGAGTTCGCATGGATGGTACTGAGCGTGCCCTGATGGCCGGTGTTGAGCGCCTGCAGCAGGTCGAACGCTTCCGCGCCACGCACCTCCCCCACCAGGATGCGGTCGGGCCGATGCCGCAAGGTGGCACGCAGCAGGTCCGCGATCGTCACCGCCGGCAGCGGATCCTCGCTGCCCAGCGCGGCCTGCGGACGCCGGGCTTCGAAGCGCACCAGGTTCGGCTTGTCGATGAGGATCTCGGACGTCTCCTCGATGAGGACGATGCGGTCGCTGGCGGGGATGGTGGCGGCGAGCGCGTTGAGAAGCGTCGTCTTGCCGGTGCCGGTCCCGCCGGAGATGAGGATGGTGCGGCGCTCGCGCACGGCCTGGGCCAGGTCGCGGGCGAGGTCCGCCGTGAGCGTGCCGACGGCGACGAGTTCATCCAGCGTGTAGCGGTGCGTGAACTTGCGCACGGTGAGCGTCGGCCCATCCACCGAGCAGGGCGGGAACATCGCGGCGACGCGGGAGCCGTCCTCGAGCCGCGCGTCGAGGGCCGGCTGCACGTCGGAGATCTCGTCGCCGCAGGCACGCGCGATGTTCTTGATGGCGACCGTGAGGTTGCGGGACTCCAGCGTACGCTCCGGGACGAGAGCGAGGGCTCCGTCCCTTTCCACGAACACGCGTCGTCCGCCGCAGTTGACCATGACCTCGGTGACTGCCGGGTCCTGCAGCAGGTCCTCGATGGGCCTAAGGAACGGCAGAATGCGATCCAGGCTGCTCATAGCGCGCCTCGCTGCTGGTGATCGAAGTAGCTGGTCTGCACGTCGAGGTAGTGCGGCTTCAGGTAGCAGAGCTGCGGCGGCATGGGGTTCATGCCGTCGTACGGCAAGACAATTGCCTGGGCGTTCTGGAGCTCGGTGAACGCGCGCGGCGCGAAGATGTACTCGTTCGTGGGCGTGTAGCTCTTGCTCGCCGTGATCGACTGGCGCCCCGCGGCCGCGCGCCCGGTGAGCAGCGAGACGTGCGCGTCGCGTCCGGACTCCGAGAGGCTGAAGTGCGCCTTGAGCCGATCCCGCTTGCCACAGAGTTCGGCGGCGTTGCGCGCGGTGAACTCGTCGCTGGTGGCAAGGAACACCTTGGTGCGGAAGCACTGGAGCAGCGTCCGCCAGCTCTCGTCGCCGGGCAGCACGGACCGCAGCGAGCTGATGCTCTGGGTCGCGACGATGGGAATGAGGCGGCCCTGGCGCGACAGCGCGAAGGTGCGCTCGTCGCCGGTGGGGTCGGTCTCCCCGACCGTGGCGAAGGCGTGGTACTCATCGCAGACGAACAGCAGGTCGCGCCACACCCGCTCGGGGTGGGCGCTGATCTGCGGAATGCGCTGCAGCACCGCGCGCTGGAAGTCCAGCTTCAGCATCACGCCGATGACGCGGGCCAGGCCCGGATTGAGCGCGACCGGGAAGTTGAGGGCGAGGATGCGGCCGGCATCGAGCAGCGTGTCGATCTTGTCGAGGGGCCGCGGGTCGCCGGGCGCGCGGGTCCCGAGGTAGGCGCTCCGTGGGGGACAGAACGCGCGGTGCACGGCGGGGTTGT
>VFQN01001188.1_pt1 | contig 44948 bp, 64 predicted proteins | sample 3512371 | NCBI WGS metagenome assembly VFQN01 (sample SAMN10412370, study PRJNA504923) | tailings metagenome | isolation source: Replicate 2 from Balatoc abandoned mine | place: Philippines: Itogon, Benguet | collected 2017-08-28 | reverse complement strand
AGAGGCCGTGAGGCCCCGGCCAATGGCGGACATGGGGCACTGTGCAAGGAACTGCGGGCTGTGTGTGGACGCCTTGTGAACGGTGTGACAACAGATCCATTCTCCATCCTTCAGAAGCCATACGCCAACATCAATGTGATAAAGCTGGTCATGCACTTTAAGCCAAACAACAAAGCTCAAGAGGCAAGCTTCCGGCGTTCCGGCTTCCGGGGGCTCCCCTGCATGAAGCCAAATGGTGAAAGGTGCACCCGACACCGCGACTCCTGGCATGACAGTTTCACTTCCATCAGGTGCAACCCAGAAAGCATGAGCTAAGGTGTGAGGTTGCGATAATTAAACGCGCCATGTGGTTCTGGAGCGCTAGCGGGAAAATTGAACCAAAATATTTACACACCCAAGGGACAAGCGCTACTCAACTTTTGGTATAACTACGTTTGCAATTTTTAACTCTAAACATGGCTAAGAAGCGCGCTGCGGTTGAGGACTCCGAGCCTGAAGTTGAGAGCGAGCAGTCCGAGGAGGTCGACGCAGATTGCTCGGGAGACGACTATGACCCTGAGGAGGATATGAAGGAGAACAGACCAAAGAGCTCCTCGAAGTCACAGACCAAGTCCGGCGAGAAAACAGTTTGGGATGCCCTGACTGGCAAGGCGGGCAAGACGCCTTCGGCAAAGACGCCTAAGTCAACATCCAAGAGTACCAGCGATACAGCCGTTAAGCTACGGCGCAACCTGGCAACCGTTCTCAAGTCCCAGATGGTTTACAAGAAGTCGCTGAAGCGTGAGTTGGGCACCCGAAAGCAGGGCAGGGCAGGCCTTGTAGGCTTCTTCTCTGAGGAGGAGGAGAAGCTACACCTCCCCGAGGGGACCGTCAGCAGCAACCATTCCATACTCCAAGCCATCCATTCAGACCTGGCAACGTAGGACGTCTGAGGCATCACACAGCGTCTACCGGAAACAACAACCGAACTCAGTCCCTGCCTGACCTATGCCCACGCCCTACCCTGCCCCGCCCTTGCGCAAGCGCAGACGGCTCCTCACGACTCATCCACGAGATCCCCAACCTCTCGGCAGACGACGTGGAGCAGATCCTGGGCCCGAAGCTGTGGGCCAAGGCGACCAAGGGCAAGAAGCAGGTCACGGTGACCACCAGCTCCGAAGACGTGTACGACCTGCTGGGCGGCAGCATGCACAAGCCGCTGCGCTACGGCGCCCTGCTGTGCATCAAGGACGACGCCGTCAAGCTCACCTACAGCCGTGACTCCCAGATGCTCAAGGCCACGGGCCTGTGCACCATGCAGCGATAAGGGCGAGGCGGCAGCTGCAGCCAGTGGGCTGTGATGGGATGGTGTTGGTCGTGTCGTTGACCTGCGCGCTGGCAGCTGGCAGCTACCGTTTGGTTGTGGGTTATGTATGTATCTCGCCCGGCTGGACGTGGTGGGACAGTAAGCAATCAAGGGGTGCGGGTCACCTGTGGTGAGGCGCATACGGGTGGTGTAGAACGGGACGGGCCAAGGTGGTGGCGTGAGCATCATATGCGTGCTGGGACAGTAGTGCCCTTGGCAGGTGTTGTGCAGGAGGCCCTGCATTCTACTGTTTTGCATGTTTATGTCCTATATCAATGGCATATGCATGACTTGTGTGTTGTGACAGGTTGCCTCGCATGTGGGCAATGTAGGTTGGCTTGTATCCGCACGAAGCGGCTTATGCCGTACAGCCTCGGTAGGTGGGTTCACTAGGGCAGGATACTGTGTCTTGCAGGGATGTCCCAGCATACCGCTGGGGTTGCGGACCCATGCACACATCGGTTCAGTAAAAGTCGGTTGTCAACGTGGCGGCGGTCACATCCGCTTGGTGCCGTTCACCAGGCACTTAACCAACCGCACCAGCATGCCAGTACTGATGTAAAACGAAGGGTACCGAAAGTGTTGAGTGTTGCCACACACATCAGGCATCGCACATACAGCACACACGGCACGGCTTTTCTTTAGACTGGCCAGTATACAGCACACAGTACCAGGCCACGCACAGCAGTGCTTCACTCCCCGTTCCTGATGCCTGGGACGCGGTAAGTGTACGCCCACGCAGTACTGTGCACCGCTTCCCAGCTCAGCTCTCGGCAAGGAGTGTCCTCATGCCCACCCGTGCCCGGTCTCGACTTGGTAACTCGCTAACTCCACTCTGGATCACCCTGAAGCGCCCACAGCACCCGCTGCCGCAGCCTTACAAGCCCTACGGCCACCGACACTAGTTCCATGCTTCCAACCCTCCCCCTCCGCACACAGTCCCTCTCCACTGCCCTGCCACGAGCCATTGGCGCATGCTAATGCACTCCGCTGATGCACTGCCGCTCAACCCACCCACATCACGACCGCAAGCCCCATGCTCGCCGCAACCCCCGCCCCGTCCGTTGGTGTCTCAGAGGCGGCTCATGCTGCTTCGCCTTGTGTGCCACAGGTGGCCCCATATGCCCGACAGGCGGCGCTGCAGCGCGGCAATTGTGTGGTTGTAGGCGGTGCCGCCCAGGGCAGGGTCCCACAGGAAGGCGCTGGGGGGAAAGGGGCCGGGGCAGGCAGAAAGGGCACACGGGAAGTTTTTCAGCCAGTGCCAACACGGTGAATGGACAAGGCATGGTATGCCCATCCGCCAGCGGGCGCAGGCGCGGCAGCCGCCACTGGGCTTGGCTTCAAAAACGTTTTAAGATGGTGGCGCAATGCGCACGTCTCCAGCCCAGACCTTCACAACAAACCACAACGCACCAAACGCCAACGCCTCGCATCCCGCCCAACAGCCGCACATGCACAAGCACGAAGCAACTGCCACTGCAGTGCATAGAGCCACCACTACTTGCCCACTAGCACCTGCTGGCGGGTCAACAATCCATCGAGAACCCCTGGACAACACCACCGGCTGCCCGTCAAGCCAGCCCCCAACCACAGGCCCTCTCACACGCCCCCCCGTCAACCGCAGTACCCCGCCAGGTCCCAGGACGCTTTCCCATTGCTACCACTGGCAGGCAGGCTGCACCCTGTGACCCTACCCCACGGCACAAGGACCCACCCCCACACCCAGGTGCTCACGCAGTCCCGCCTGTCCCCCACCCCTCCCCCTCTCTCTCACCCGTAGTGCCGCGCCATGGCCAGGCGCATGGCGTTGAGGCGCTCCGGCGGCAGCGAGCGCAGGATGGGCACCAGGTGCTGCACGTCGGCCTTGCCCAGCCGCACGGAGAACTCGGTGTACGGCAGCAGCCCGTCAGACTCGTACGGCTGCCACACAGAGTCCTGCGACATCGGACACACAACGGCGCGTTTGCCGTATTGAGAGGTTTGCGCAGCGGCCCAGGGGTGCGCGAGCTACTCGCTTTGTGCTGGCGCGGCCGACATTGTGTACGTCTGAGGTTGGGGCACAATGCGCAGCTGTACGGTTGCACGTGTTGTAACTCAAGGGGCCGACACCGGTGCTGCATGTAGCTTTGGCCCAGCAACCCAAACTGTGCGAGCGTTGCAGTACGGTACGTGCACATCTAGGTACGTTATGTAAGGGATACATGTAAGGGATACAGGTTTGCGGCACGCTTACCCACAACCGCAACACCCGGCACCCGTCGAGTACCGCGCATCCTTCCTAACGCACGCGCCCGTACGACGACGGGATTGCAGGGGCCTGGTACCCACACTTGTAAAGCCAACGCTTACTACCCCCTAGGCGCCGCTTCCGCCCTTCCTCCTGGCACGCACCTGTATGATGACGGGTATGCAGGCGTGCGCCATGGCGATGGTGAGGCGGATGCCGAAGCCGGCTCCGTGCGGCGCGAGGCAGAACTTGGAGCGGCGGTGGAGGTCCGCGTAGTTGGCGACGCGGCCTGCAGGGGAGAAGAGACACGGTGGGGTGGTGAGGACAGGCAGGAGCCGCACAGGGAGCAGCCGAATGCGCGGTGGGGCCCATGAGGGGAGCACCACAGGCGGAAGGCGTTGTGGGCTCACAAGGGAAGCCGAAGGTAGAAGGACAGGACGGCGAAAGGGGTAAAGATCTAGGGAACGGAGCAACGGGGACACATTCGCAATGCAGGTGCGAAGCTTGCCAGGGCACGGGGCCAGAGCATGGACGGCAGAATGCCGGGTGTTGCTGGCAGCTAGCGTGCGCCGTACAATTTGGGTCGGAGCGTCGGGGGCTGAGGGTCACCTACCCTCCACAAAGTGCACGTCCGTGTAGTTGTCCTTGTTGGGCCCCTCCTTTAGGTCCTTGAGGTACTGCCACACCGCCTGGCGCGCGCCGCCAGAGTACACCTTGTCGTTGGGGCGCACGGAGCCTGGCAGGGGGAAGGGCGAGCAGGAGGCGTGAGACATGCGGTGCAGGGTACAGGCGAAATGGAAACGTGCGCGCTTTGCTGCCTTGGTGATATGAGGCCCGTGCACAGGTTGAGGCAGTACCGTGTCGGCACAGGCTGGCATGTTGCCTGCCGCTTGGCCCTTGCCATTTGCAAGCGGTTCCACCAATTGGCTTAGGTCTCTGCCATCCATGGTGTGCAATCTGCCTGGCACAGCCATGCAGTTATACGGCTGCGCTACCACGCTACCGCTGTACAGCTGTACGCACTGTACCCTCATGTCCGCAAGATGTACTGCCACGGTCGTACTCTCGGTCATGCACAGCAGCACTTAGCCACATGTCCCCCTGTCCCGTCCCTCCCACACCGGCCTTCTGTCCCATGACCACACCTCCTACCCGCAAAGAAGATCAACACGTCCCGCTGCGGGTCCGCGCCGTGGTTGTCACGGATGCGCTTGTACGTCTCGGGCGCTCCACGCAACTCGTTGGCCGTGTCGTGCCTGGACAGCGGAAGCAAGAGGGCAGGGTGCGCCCCGCAGGCGTTCTTTCAGCTACGAGCACGCATGCATGCGCAACGCGAGCGCGTCACCGCCTCCAGTATTTTCTAGGGGGCAAAAGCCCGGGCAGTGACAGCACAGTGCGCAACCGGGTTCTAACCTACTGTGTACTACCAGAGTGTGCTAGTGCATCACCCGGGTGCCAGGCACAGGCAGGTGTGCAGTCAACTTGCCAACTTCTGGTGCCGAAAGGGTGCAGCAGCTGCCGTTGCCCTGACGCGGGCTGTCGTGTGTGGTGTACGGTGCACCGTAATTCTAGCTGGTTGCTGCTCTCTACTTACAGGGGTGCGGCCAGGATGTCCTTGTTGGGGTGGAAGCAGCCATGGTCGTTGTGCTGGGGCAGCGGCTTTAGGAAGGTGCTGCGGCCGTCGCGAAGGCTGGTGTGCAGCCCGAACTGCGTGATGTGGATGATGTTGCGCAGCTGCGGGAGGAGGAGAGAGAGGTTCGCAACCTTGCAAGGATTGCACGAAGAATGACAAACGGGTTTGTAGCGTTTGCAGGGTGGCCAGAAGCGGCAAGGTTGCTGCTATCGCGGCTGCTATGTGCTTGCGGACGGCGGTCGTGGACCCAGCTTGAAACGAGGCGCTGCCAGTGACAGGCTGAAGTGGAGAGGCAGGTCACAGCAGTGGCAGTGGCAGTGGCCCTCGGAACGATCGGGCACCAGCTCTCGTGTGCGTTCCCAGTCTGGCTCACCTCTGCTGGCACGTAGCAAGACCCACGGTCGCCTGTAGACCAGGGAAGGAGGGGGGCAGGAAAACGAACTACTAGTGAAAGGTAAACATTAACGGTGCACTGCTGCCGAGGAGACCCACAAGCAGAAGTGGGAGGGCGAGGGGGAGGCAACACTGCTCGATGAGGCGTTACGGAACAGGGCACGGTCTCTAGCTCTACTGCGTGCGCCTTACAGTCCAGCGCAAGGCATTGACCAGCTGCCAACGACCACTGAGCACATGAATGAGGAGTTGTCTGGTGGTCACGGACAAGCCCCTGGCCAGGCATGTTGTAGCTGATGCGAGGCCTGACTGGCTCTGGCGCTAGCATGTACTCGACGTGGCATGCACGTGTACAGGCAGGGTTTGGCGGTAGAGAGGCGAAGCAGCCGGTCGCATCGAGTCAACGCGGAGGCGATATGCGTAGATGGTAAAAGAGCCCGGCCCAAACCATTACCAAACCCGTGCATAGACGGGGCGGGTGTGTCGCCCGGCGCCCGCCAGCGCCGTCGTTCCCTCTGCCCCCAGGGCACTGACCTGTGGTCCAGATGAAGTGGTCTCGGCCGCGGCTCATGTTGTACCACGGGAAGTTCTGCCGTACGTAGTGAACGACCGCGGCTACCTGTACGGGGTGAGCCACGTGATCATGACGGTTACGTGCCGTGGCGCAGGCGGTGGCATCATCTAGGAATAGTAACGTGCTGCGTGCTATATTGGAGGTGGAGGGCCTTGAGCGTCAGCCCGCTGGATACAGCCCGCTGTGGCACTTGACCCCGTAAGTGTGCTGGTAACCCATGGCGAGTTGCCGCATCAGCCGTCGTTCCCGCCATTGAGCTTGCATACTGCATCTCGGCTACTTGGCCACGTAATGTCGTATAAGCCCGCCTGGGTGTAACAGCGAGCATGACGCTCATGTACAGCTGCTAGCTGTGGCACAATTTATCTCACTCCCCTCACCTGGTTGGCAGGCGGGTTGGTGTTGCTAACGTACGCGTAGGTGTGGGCCGGGATGAAGAACATGTTGGCCTCCCAGGGGTTCTCTGCGACATAACGGACAAAAGGGAGGTCTGGTTAGTGGAGGAAAAGCGGTACGGGGTGCCATGCCTTGAAGCCCGGGCACGCTCGGCGGAACCAATGTTCCCGAAACTCCAAATGCAGTGCGTCCGACCCGCCCATTCACGTGCACACCCTCTTTCGCAGGAACCCGCACCTCCCGCTTCGGTGTCCTGTGGCGCTGTGCTCGGGTACATTTGCTGGTTAAAACTAGCACCGCTTCCACAATAAGCTATACGCTGACGCGCTGCCGGAACCCACCTGTTCTTACGGCATCGTCTGTGAGAAGCATTTCCTGCACACGGTGTACCGTCAGGGGGCGGGGGCAGCGCATTAGCCGTTCACATGCCACCTTGCCCACCGCGTCGGCACCTCATGCTGCCCGTGGCAAAGGCATACGGGCGCCAGCTGACACACTAGAAGGTGGGGGCGAAGGGAGCACACATGCCACATACGGGAAGCACACGAGAGGCTGTGCAGCCCATGCTGTCCAGCGCGCCACAGGCGCCTTAACTCCAAGGCAACAGCTACAACAACGTGATAGGAAGGACTAATCTTCGTGAGCTACACGTCAATCCACTCACGGTGAACTTGATGTGTGTCTGGTAGAACGGGTTGTCAATGTCAAAGATGTTGTCATCCTGGGGGGCCCAGGCGGGACGGGTACTGTATCGGCACGGCTGCAGCTTGCGTGCTACAAGCAAGGCCGTAAGAAGTTGGCCGGCGGTGTGCAGGCGAGCGGTGCACAGTGGCCCTGCACCTTGCAGACATGATGGATTGTGCGGGCGGGGTGGCGAAGGACGGGGTGGGCGGCAGCAGTAACACCCAGATGAGGATATGCTGGACATGGAACCAGCCGCGCACGGCCATTCCCATACCGTAACGTACTCACCAGTGGTACGGGAAACGCCATGTTGGCAGGCATGTCGTACCTGGGGCAAGTACAAGACACACAAGTGGAATCGGCTTCTGAGCATGGTACAAAAGCGTGGCGTGGCACGTGGCACAGTGAGCGGTGGAGGAACACAGACTCCACTACTCAGACCCACGAGTGCGCATGCAGGACTGTTGGCTCGCTCTCCACCAAGGTCACCTTGCCCGAACCCCGTCCCTGCCCTGGGATGCTTCTGGCATGTTTTCTATTAACCCCTCTGTTACATTGGGGTATCGTCCGGACGCGGGTTGCACCAGTGTACATTAGGACATGGCATGGCCATCCTGCCCCTACCCCCGCCCCCGCCCCTGACCCTACATGTATATTCTCAGCTGCACGCGGTTGGGCACGTGCACCGCCCCGGGCGCCAGCTGCCACGCGTACTGGCGGCTGCAGCCCAGGCCGAAGTACGGCGGACTGGCAAAGGGACCACGTCCACGCAAGCAGCGCATGGAAAACGTTAGCGGTCAGGGGTCGCATAATCTTACGGCTGATGTGGGTTAAGACGCCGGCAGCGCAGGTTGCGACAGGTTTTACAACACGCCACGCCAACAGCAAGAAAGATGGGGGCAGCGTAATCAAGCACCCGGCGGTGCATAGATTTCCTATGCCGTTACGCTATCCTGTTTGTTACGTGCATGCAATAACCCACGGCCGAGTCAAAATGGGTGCACCCCTGGCGTGGCGCAGCCCACGTGCGTCACCTACTTGCAGTGGCAGAAGCCGCGTAGGCATTTGCCGCGGCCGCTGCAGCCGTTGTAGCACAACCGGTCCATGGACTGACTGGGTGGGGTTAGGAACGGGCGGAAAAAGGGGGTGTCAAGTGGGTGGCAGTAGAAGCAGAAAAGCTCACTACGTGGTGAGTAAGCGCAGTGATGGCCCTCCCAGAATGCGCAACGCAGTAGGTCACCCGGTGGCAAATTGGGAAGGCTGTAGACCGGTACAAGAGGCTGTTTCCGGGGCGTAACGACTGCCAACGCCCTTGGAACGGCACTCCGCACCTGCAGTCGTGTCCTTGGTACCCCTTGTAGCACTCGCAGCGAGGCTGCTTGTTATCCTGCGCGCAATCGTCCCGCCGATGTGGCACTTAGGCTTTGGGACATTGGGCCATCCCCCAGAGATACCCCGTTGCACCAAACGCAGCGGATAGATTCGCGCGACAGCTGCACAGCAAAGAGCAGGTGCATGGTTGGTATTGTGCGCACCCCTTCTTGAGTGCACGCGCCGCGCCCGTTGCAGCTGCCCGGGCACTGGTCCAGAGGCAGGGACAAGCTCTTCCTGTCGGGGTGCGGGCGCACAGGGTGGAGCACCAGGCGTTAAGAAGCTACGGCAGGAATCTGATTTCCGAGATGGCACCGGGTAAGCTGGGAGCGGTAGTAGTGCTACTGCCCTAGGCGCTGTGCACGTCTCTTGCAAAGAGGCCCCTCAGTGCATTGCGTTGCATTTGTGCGTTGCCTTCAGCCAAAAAGCGTGCAAGTACTGCCCGTTGCATGCCAGCAGAGCAGCCCCGTAGCAATACCGGTAGTGTTGCGCTGCCCCCACCTGCCCCACAGGTCCTCCGTCTTCACGCCGTCCTCCGGAGGGATGGCGTGCAGCCCATTGAGGCCCCGCTGGATGTTGCCCTTGAAGTACTCCACGTCAGGGGTGTCCTTTAGCGGCATTAACTGCGTTCATCACCGACGCAACCCATCCTCATTAGCAGGTTGGCATGGGTGTTAAGCCCTAGCGGTTTTGAGTTCGAGCCAGCAAGCTGGAGTAGATGGTGTACTAAACAGCCCTGATTCAAACACCCACGGAACCGCACAGGGTGCATGCCGCCCGGTTGCGCAGCACTGGATTGCTACTCACGCTGTATTGCTCTGCATCGGGCTTGTTCTTGAACTGCAGCGCACCGCCAGGGCAGGAACACAGGTGCAAGGGACGCTCAGCGTGTACCAAAAGCACTTTAAGCGCTTTGAAGGAAGGCCGCATGGGCCGCGAAGCACTGTCACAGCTGAGGCAATGTCACAGAGTGTCGCAGATACTGCGTACCGACACACCTTGTAGCAGCGAGCGTCGCGGTACGTGAAGGTGTGCAACCGACACGTCTCAGCCTGCAGACGCGGCAACACAGGGGCCAACCGTGGAGCCGCTGGGACAGTACCGTATGCGAGGCAAGGCCAACCGTGGGAGGGGTGGCAGCCGGCCATCGGCCAGTACCTTGCTAGTGGTTCCCATGGCACCTGATGGCAACGGGCCGCACATCATGCGGCCATGGGACCGTGGACCTGGACCGTGGGAGCCAAATGTAGGAGTAGTAAATCCTACCGCTAGCAGGTGCTGGACGTGCTGCACGTGTCAGTGTGGAGCACGTCCGAGCAGGCCGCCCTGCATCCCACCGAGGGCCCAGAGGGCCCCCACCACGGCCCTCTGCCCTTGCGCCTCGCGCCCCACGGCTCACCCCTTCCGTACACCCGAAGAAGTTGAACGCCTGCTTTGCGCACTCGCAGCTGCGCGGGACCATGAAGCCCCAGAAGGGCTCCTTGCCGGGCCCCAGCTGGCAGGCCGGCATCAGCGGCTCCGTGCACTTGGCGCCTGCGGTAGCGCACACGTGTGCAAGCGGGCGTGGGCCAGAGGGCGGCGAGGGAAGAGTGACGTTAACGACGGTATGGGCATAGGCCTTGTTTATGGGCATGCCGCATGGGCAACGGCACCTAGGGAACATCCACCTGTCCATGGACCCAGTACGGTGCAGGAACCTCAATGGGGTGGGGCTGCGAGTAGCAGGTGCAGGAGGTCAGGTTGTCCCTTCGCGGAGTGTGTGGAAGTGCCAGCGCCCAGTGGCGGCTTCTTCCCCCTTACGTCACGCTCGCTTTGCATTGCGCCGCTTCTGTATACGGGGTATGCTCGCTCCGCACCCGCGGGCCCGTTAGCGGGGTCGGCTAGTACTACCAGGTGCAGGAGGTCGGGTTGTGCTGGCGGAGAGTGTCCTGAACCCCGGCGGCCATCGGCCTCTTTCGCCGAGCCTGCTGCCCTTGTGCTCATGTCTGCTGGGCGCCGCTCAGGTATGGTCAAGTTCGCTCCGGTCTCACCAGGCGTCAGCTCCCCCCGTCCCCCCTCCCCCATCCCCCCTCCGCCCTCGCCCCACCCGTACCTGTGTAGCCGAAGGGACACTCGCAGGTCCCAAGCTCGGCGTTGCAGTTTCCAAGCTTTGTGCACTCCGCGTCACACGTCTTATTCAATTGCACGTATAAGTGTGCAAGGCCAAGGTCTGCGCTCGCGCCTTTCGCCTCGCTGGAAAGCTGCCGCGCAGCGCGGAGGGATTGCCAACTATTTGCTGATAGCAATTGTCCGGTCGATTTTGTTGTATCACGTCGAGTTGCAGAGGCATCTCTAATAAGCAACAGCGCTAGGAAGAGTAAGACCCCGCTTAAGCGCGTTCGTCTTCGCATAGTAGTTACAAGCATGTTAACAAGCTTCTACAAAGGTGATCCTACATGACGGCCAGCTCCTAGGTTGTGATAGTGGCGCAACAGTCCAGGTGGCAGCTTGGCTACCTGGCACGCCGTTCGCTAATGCCACGCGCAATCATGTTTTATACCGGTATACCGTATGCTTTTCTGTCGCCGCGAGAAGGCATGTCGTGTGCTGAGGGAAGGTCGATGTACGACTCGCAACCAACGATGGTCCATGTCTGGCACAAGTGCGTGGGCGCCTGGGCTACGGTCCCCACATACCCGCCTGAGAAGAAACAGACCGTGCCAGGGAGTGAGACGGGCATGAGGCAACGGTACAATGCTTGCAGCCTTGCACAGCATGTTGTAGAGCCTGAAGCATGAACCCACGCCTTGAAAGCAGCAGGGCACCTACGTACGTCCTGGGCACTTCCCGCGCGCTGCATGGAAGCCGCATCAAGTCGTCTACTGCCAGGCTTGCAGCCTTCCACAGCTAAGACGTAAGAACAGCTGGCCGCAGTCATCCTCTCAGCGCTCTCTCAGTCATGCAGGCAGCACCGTACAGCATACTGTGCGTGTGCCACACTGGTGGGTGGTGGCCAATGCCAGCCTCCCGTCGTCAAACAGTAAGTGTACACAGCAGGTAAGACTGAGCATGCGCGATAGCGCGTGTTGAGCGCAGTGCAGCTACAGGTGTTGGCCCCCCTCAACCCCATGCAGCGCCGCACACTGCCGAACCCTCATATCACGCCCCGCCAACACCACCCCACACACGTCAGCTACGCGTGACCCATACCATAGACACCCTGCACACACCGTGCCAGCTCACCCCATGTACCCCACGCCTACACGCCCTCCCCACCCGCTCACCACCTCTTTCCTCTCCACGGTGACCTGCCCCCGTCCGCCAAACCCCACGCACAACATCTGTCCCAAACCCAAAGCCGCACCCCGCTTTCTCCACCCAACCTCCACCCCGCCCAACACGCCCCCTTCCTTCCCAACCAGACTCCGCCCATTCCAAGACGCCCCGGGGCACCCCCATTGGCTCCCATGCCTCCTCCCTCCGCCCCAGCATCCCCGCCTCATCCCACGAACGCCCTCCCGACCTGCTTCATCACGGCATCCAGCTCCTGCTGCGCCCGTGCCAGCATGTCCCCCAGCCCAGGCACGGAGGGCGGCACACCGCCGTACTCCTCCAGCGCCTGGCGCTCCGAGTCCAGGGAGCGCTCCAGGGCCTCAACCTGGCCAGACAGCTCCACCAGGGCGGAGTGGCTCAGCTGGGAGGAAGGGGGGAAGAGAGAGGGGGGAAGGGTGGTTTGTAGCGTGTTTTCCGCCTAAGGAAGACGTGGTGGGGTAGTGGCACAGTCGTGCCCGGGCAGACAGCTCCACCAGGGCGGAGTGGCTCAGCTGGACGGGGAGGGCGGGGAGGGGGAAGGGGGCGCATGGCCGGCATAGGTGCTTGAGTGCGTGTTGCGAGGTGCATGGGGCGGGGTGGTGGACTTGTCGTAAGCGAGCATGCGAGGGAGCGCGGTGCGGTGTACGGTTGTTGCGGCGGTGTGTGGCTGGGCTGGCGGGATGGTGCGTAGCCTGCCCGGGGCATTCCCGGAGGAGTGCGGGATGCGTCGCCTGGGCCAGCAAGCAGACGTGTACCCATCCGCCCTACATTCATAGGCATTGGTTCTGGCGGGAGTCCCCTGCTTGCCCCACCACGCATCGGGCGCAACAGCACACGGTACCGACATCAGCAGACCAAAACCTACCCAGTACTGCCCCTCCCCTGCCCGCCCCTTCCCCCGCCCTCCCCCCCACCCCCCTGCGGCGCCTTTAAGGCTGCGACCCGCTACATCCTCCTCCTCTTTTACATAGGGCATTAGCATATGGGTTGCCGCCATTAACCTCGCCCTCCGCAGGCCGACTGTTTCCGTTTTGCGTTCGCCCCGTTGCCGCTCTGCGGGTTTATCCCTCCCCCCCCAGTCGCACCTCCTCCTTGAACCCCATGCGCACGAGCTTCCCCTGCAGCTCCTGGAAGCGGTCCACGTAGTCCTGCGCCTTGGCGCCCAGCATCGCGGTGTCCGCCTGCACCTGCCCCACGCCGCCCAGCAGCCCCCCCTGCGCCCCCAGCGCGCGGTCCAGCTCGGCCCCCAGCTGCCGCGACAGGCGGGACAGCGAGTCGGCAGCAGCCTTGAGGGACTCGGCCTCCTCTCGCCGGCTGGCCTGTGGCGCACCAGTGTCAGGAGGCGCATGAGATCTGCTACCGGGTGGCTCAGAGCCGCGGCCATACTTCCACAGCGTTGCAAACATGCGACCAGCGCTTGGCATGCCGGACGGGAGCAGCACGTGGTTACACACACTGTGCGTTGGCCGGTGTCAGGCTATCAGCTTCCCTCCCTCCATTCGCTGACGTGTACAGGCAGACCGAGGACGCCCTGCAGCCCGACAGCCAGTCCCCTCGACCCCTCTCCACCCCGTTTGGCCGTGTGCACCACGCACCTGCTCCCTCTCCTCCCGCACGGCCTCCATGTCCTGCGCCACGAACGCCATGGCCATGGGCCCCTCTTCCGCACTGTGCAGACCCAGGCCGCCAGCCAGCGCACCCAGGTGCCGCGCGGCGGCCTGCCCCGCGGGCGGCAGCAGCTGCACGTTGAGCCCCAGCGCAGCGGTGCGCGTCTCCAGCCGGTCGGCTGCGAGGGGCGGGGGGCGGTCGGGGGCCGAGGGCGTGCGTGACAGGGACGGCGGGAAAGAGGCTCCAGGGCCGAGCGAGAGGCGACGGGTTTGCTGGTGCATGCAGATGGGACACGCGGAGAAAGTGGTGGGGTACTATGTGGGTGCGGTCGTGTAGGTGATGGGATGAGGTGCTGGAGTGGAGAAGAAGGGGCGGATCCTGCTGCTCAGGTAGGTGTGTTATGCTGGCTGCTGTCATTGCAACGCGGCTTGCACACTCCGCTACGGCCTCCGATTCATCCTGCCACCAGGTACCGGTGCTGATCTGTTACGCTCTGCCCCCCGTGCGGCGCTCACCCTCACGACGGTACTCCTCCGCCTGCCTCCGGTGCTGCGCCTGGAGCATGTCGTGGCTCGTCATTTGCTGTGGGACCAGCAGGGGACACCAGCTTCTTAGCCAGGGCACGACGCTTCGATCTGCATCATGTCGTATTGCGACTGTTGGATGCTGAGATTAACAATTCGGAGCAGCAGCAAGTCCAGGTGTGCAGTACGGCCAGAGATACAGTCCTTGCCGTTTACGCCGTATCTTGCGGGACAGCTGAGTGGTCGGATGACGACGCAATTCATCCTAATGGAGGGACCTCCTGCATGATTTGCGCACCCACCATGCGGAACTGCTTCAGCATGTCATCAATGTCGTCCATCTCCGCCGGCGTAAGGGGACGGGAGCTGAGTTCTGCTCCCAAATTGGGGCTGCAATGGGACGTGGGTTAGCCAGGCACACAGGTGGCCAAACCCACTCAACGTGATACTGAGAGAACTGTGCATTGGTGCTGATGGTAAGCGCGAGACGTGCCAAGGGAGAATGGTGACAGTTGGGGCGTCCTGGCTGGTGGTGGTCGGGTTGGTGGTGCCGGGTTGGTGTAGTATCACAAAACTGTGAACGACTTACGGTTGAGGGCCGCCCCGTCATCCGTATCAACCGTTTGAGGATGTGTTCCGAACATTGCTCACCATATTTCTTCCGCTTCCCGCGCGAGGCGTTGCTGACGCAAGTAGTCCATCGCCTTCGCGCCCTTCCTCAACAGCAACCTATATTGAGAAGACTAGATCATATAGTTGGGACATAAATAGATTTAGCATGCTACATTGTTGGTCCTAATCAGCTTGGCTGGCGATAGAGAGTTTGCAAATTTACACGGAGGCCAGATGCACCCTGTTTCGCTCGTTGGTAGCCAGTATAAGTAGTTAGTAGTTATCAAGGTGCCTAGGGTGCGGTACTTGCAAGGAGGTAAGGGTTTCCCGCGCCTGCTCGGTTTCGGTGCCGAGACTGGCAGAGGGCCGAAACGGTACCAGAAATGTGTCCACTTCCCTTGTGTCGTTCACTCCCTCCCTGCCTTCCCCCCGCTGTCCCAGGTTGTCCCTCACACTCGAACCAGTGCTCCCTGCACTGATCCCTGGAACCGTACCTGTTGTAGTACCGTCCTAGGCCTCTGGTCCTAGGCGGCCTGTCATCCCAACACCCCAGCAAAACAGAACAGACTCGAAGTACGTACTCGTTCCGGAAATAACGAGCAGGAGCATACAAGGATTACAATAAGGCACCCATGCAGCGCCAACCCATGCAAGCTTATGGCCCCTCCCCTGCTCCATGCTTGTCCGTCATGTCCTGAAGACCAAGACGAGTCCAACCGCAACTCTGCCGAAGCCACGCTAGCGCGAGGTGTCTCCATGTCATGCCTCGTTTACCCACCGATTCAAATGCTTTGTACTGTGCTGGCGACCGCTGGCGATGTACCAGCTTCTAGGTGATTGCCCCCTCCAGCCAGGCAACTGTTCATTTAGACTTGAGGTTTGTGAGGTGACTGGAGCAGCCTGAAACAGCTGTCAGCACCAGTCCCAGCGTAACATTCGCACGCTGCTCCGCAGCACTCCTTTACTCCTACTGGAGCGAGTCCACGATCGCCTTGACTGCAGTCGAGGCAGACTCAAACTCCTCTGCCTGCATCATGGGAGCAAGGGAGCGCACAACAGCCACAGCCACTCTCAGCCGGCCAAAAGGCAATGCCGCGCCATTGGCTGCGGAACCCAATACCCAAACTCCAAGCATCCACACACCCATCACAAGCACCCATTGCCTGCACCGCTATCCATCCCTGAACCCAGGGCCCCTTCCTACCCACCTGCCGTACCCAAACCCCAGACCATCCCCTCGCGCCCCCCCTCGACACCCTTCCCTCCCCCATCCGCCACCCACCTTCCCCCACCTTCCCCCACCCTCCCTCCCCACCCCCCGCTTCCCCCACCGCCTCACCGTCAGCGGGTCCGCCGCCGCCAGCGCCACGTTGGCCACCACGTACTCCCTCGTCTTGTGCCCCACCAGCGCCGCGACCATGGCGCCGCCCGGCGTGCTGCGCGCCAGCTGCAGCAGCTTCTGCGGCGTGGTGCTGCTGCCGCTCAGCTCCAGCACGCCGTCCAGCCGGGACACCAGCTTGTGCACCAGCTCGCCCTGGGGAGCGCAAACGGGCAGGTGGCTCCTGAGGCGAATGCTTCCCGCAACTGCTTCTTGTGTCCAACTGATGGATGCCATATACTTCAAGGCTCCGGAAACGAGGCGCCACACTGCGCACCAGCTGGTGGACTGCAGGCAACGACGGGGACCCTGGTGCAAGGCAGCAGGTACATGTGGGGCGGTAGGTACATGTTGAGGCCCCTCCCCCGTTTCCCGCCCCTCCCCCGCGCACCTCTCCCAGTGGCCCGGACGTGAATACGCCCACGCCCAGCTGCTCCGCCGCCTCCATCAGCGTAACCGCCTTGCCGCCCACCGTCTGCCACTTCTCCCGCCACGCCTCAGGCATGGTGGCGCTCACCTGCCGCGGGGGGACGCGGAGCAGGGCAGGGGAGGAATGCAGTTCATGCGTTCGGCAACTCAACTCGCTGGCACACAGGGACAAGCAAGAGCCACACCCAGAGCGCCTCCTGGTGTGAGGAGCTTCACGACGTTATGCGGGTGTATTTGCTGCTACCGGCATCTCGCAGGCGGTGCCAAGCCGGCAGCAGTGCGGCAGTCCGGGCTGCCCGGCGCCAGCCCTGGTGCACCCACCGGCAGCTGGATGAAGGCCAAGCCGTGTTTGCCGTCGCCGCCCGCCGCCTGCTTAGCCACCTGCACTACGTCCTGGAGTGGGCAGCGAGGAGGGGGGCAAAGTACTAGTGAGTACACGCAGCTACTCAGCACGGCGGTCGCGGGGCCCAGACCAAGGAGCACCAGCTGCCGACAAAGGAAGCAGTCAGTGCTGCTAACGGTGGGGACGGCGGGTGCAGTCTGACCGCCTAACGCACCCGGTCCGCATACGTGCACAGGCTGACCAATCTCCGGCACACTGAACGGAACCCCGCTTACTTGCCTTCAATTACGTGATTTTCCCCTTCCTGCCTTCGCACTGCGCTTCCTGCTCACCTCCAGGTTGAGGTGCCCTGCGTCGGTGGGCGGCACGCGGAAGCAATCCCACGTGGCCAGGCCGTAGGTGCGCAGCGGGGCGGGGGAGGCCCCCCGTAGCGCCTCCAGTTGGGCAAAGGCCTGGGCGTGGTCAGAGGGCCGGGAGGGGAATGCGGTGTACTGCCGTGAGCGGGTGCGGCGGGGGACGGGCGCCCTGGCCGTGCACGAACAGCGAGGCGTTGCACCGTTTGGAGGGAGAGGAGCGTGGCACACGTAATAAGATCACAGCCTGCCACGACACCCATTCCTGTAATGTGTGCAAGGACATACGCAAGCCCCGTGGAAACATTCTACTGCTAAAGAGCGCTGGGGACGCGTTCTGGCACGTTCCAGGACTCAGGCGTGCCGCTTTGGCACGTGTGGCGTGCGGGCACGTGTGCGTGCACGCACCTCCTTCAGCCGTGCCATGAAGCCCTCCCGCCCCAGCGCCTGCAGCTGCATCTCCGCCGCGTTGTGCAGGTACAGCAGGTCCACCTGGGGGAGCGAGGGGAGCCGTTGCACAATTGCACGGAGCACAGCACAACGGGTAGCAGCAACGCGTTGTGCCACAGAGCTGATGCAGTGTACCGGACCCAGTGCGCTGGCAGATGGTCACATCTGCAGTAGATAGCCACGAGCTGACGGCAACGGCCGCACGTGCACGCACGCAGCGCAAGTGGCCTCCGCGGTTCTGCCGTATGGTGCCGTACCGTTTCCAGGTTCATGCGCTGCAGGGACTGCTCCAGGGAGGCCTTGACGTAGGCGGGCGCCATGCAGTGCCCCGACACCACGTCCTGCTGCGTCATCGACTTGGCCTGGCGGGTTGGCAGGTGGCAGCTCGGTGGGGGCTCTTTCATGCGCAAAGATGGGGGTGCTGCCGCAATCTGCAGCCTAGGGCTGAGATACTGAAGGCACGTGGGAGCACGCCCCGCGACATGCGCCGTCTGGAGCGGTCCTAGGGTCATTACTAGTGCTGTGTGTTGGGTCCCCACCTCGATGAGTTTGTCCACTAGGGGCTGGTCCACAAAGCCCGCCTTGGTGGATATGAACAGCATGTCCCGTGTAATGTCCGCATCGTAATCGCCACCCGACTGCAGGGGGCGAGGGGCGCGGCAGGGTGAGGTGACAGGGGTCAAGGGAGTAGGGTCCAGGGTCGGGGACACAAAGCAGTGGCATGCCGTAAGGTATGCCGACGTAGTGGCACAGCAGAAAGAAAGCTGGCTGTGCGCGCTGCATGTCACAGCTAAGGGGGTCAGGCGTTGCAGTTAGCGGCTCAGGTGGCGCAGTTACAGCGGTGGTTTTCTGCGGCTGTGGGCGGTGACACGACCCCTTCCACGTGCGGTGTAGGTCAACGTGACCACGCGCTGCAGGCCCCCCCAGGGGAGCTCCCTGGGTCCCGCCTGCTGCGCTCATCCCACTGTGGCCACTGCCCTGCCCACTGCCGCCATCAGCGGTATGTTACTGCATTAACCTCCGAGGAGTCGCCCGGCCCTGTCCCTATTCCATGTTTCCAATCCCTACCTGCAGGAAGTCGCCGGCAGCTGACCCCGCCAGCAGCGCGTCCAGGGCGTGCCCCACGGACACCTCCGCACGGCCCCAGCGGTAGTTGCTGGCTGCAGCAAAACACGTGTTGCACGTGGTCATCAAGAGCCCAAACTCTCCACATGGCGTGCATGCCAACAGGTGAGGCACGGGTTTGAGCATTTCGCTCCGTGCAGACACGTTTGCCAGGCAGCCAGGCTGTGACATGCATGCCGTCGGGTGTCAGCAGGACACCTTCCGTGCATCCTAGGCGATTTAAAACCAAGAACAAAACCGCCAGCAGCGAGCCATACCCCACGCCGAATGCCCACCACGCTTTAATGGTAGACCTGACCCACCCGTGTCTATGACGTTCCAGCCCTTGACGACGCTGTACACGACTGCCGATGTGACGGCGTCGTCTGTGTGGCTGTCTGCGTCCCCCAAGTAGGTGCCCACGCCCAGGGAGCTGAGCGTCAGCTGCTCGCCTGCGTGGGCATGATGGGTACATTGAGGTTAGTTTTCTGCCAGTAATGGGGTGTTATGTGAGGTGGGGTGTAGGGGCGCGGATGGAGAGCGTGGAGTGGTGGGCTGCTGTGCTGCTTTCCCTTGACCCTGGCACAGGGTGTTCCCCCGCAATGTCACGTGCAAGGGCGTATCCTCGTGCGGTTGTGCTGCTGGTGATGATCGCATTCGTGCTGAGGGATGCATCGTGTGCGTTTGGCCATGTGCCGCAGTGCTGAGTGGCAGGTGGCAGGCTGCTGTGCGATGTGCTGGTCACGCCTGTCTTGCCAACGCACGCGCACAGCGCATGGCCCACAATTATTCACATAAAATAAGCTAATGCTTGATACTGCAGGGCGATTCGCAGGGCGACTGCTACATGCTTGGTGCGTTGTCCCACCTAGCACGGTGCGGGTCCGGAAGTGGCGTGGCGCAGTATGCGGGGACACCCGCTGTGCCGCTCGCTTCGCAAATGTTGCGGTGTCTTCCGGTGACGCATATCCACTATGGCGAGCCTGATACAGGCAGGGCACCTCGTGGATCGCTTGTGGCGCTCATACTGTACCGCTTAAAGGGACCGGCAACAGTTCCGGTCCGGTTCCGGCTACTCGGCGTTCGCGCATCTCACCCGCAAAGTGCCCGAAGCCAGGCATTTTGTCACAGCGCAAGAAAGTGGACAGAATGTCCGCACAGCGTATGGGTCCTGTAGGCAAGCGCCCTGCTTTGCCTTTTCTTTACAGTTTGGTAAGCGGTCACGGCAAGTCGCCTGCTCAGTATATCCTATAAAAGCATCTGTTCTGCCGCTTGCAGCTATGCGCCAAGCAGCGCCGATCAACGCGACAGTAAGAAGGATGGCACGCATAGTCGTTGTACCTCTGGTCCTTTTGAAGCTGTCAGTCTAGATACATGTTGTGGCCCGTCGTGCGTGCTTTCGAGCAACTAAGACTTCTACAGAGCAGCCTCGGTGGCCAGCACAACGTTTGGGCAAATGGCACGCACGCAACGGTCAACCGTCAAAGGGGGAGCCCCCCTGCGTCCTGGCTGGGCACGTACGTTGCCCGGTGGGTAGCTCAGCGCCGTTGGGCGTTTCGAGCCAGGGCCCCGTGGTTCAGACGCAACACCTTCAGCCGCTCTAAGAGGCTGTGCGACCTCCTAATCCGGTTCGCTCCCGTCAGCCCTGGTTGGCCCTGACCCTGAGCACGCAACTTGCGTGCATCCTTTCGAGGATGACTATGGCACAGCGCACAGGCCTCCAGGGCGGGGGAGCACCATTGCCTGTTTGGTACCGCCATGGGCTGGCAAGGAGCCGGGTTGCCAATATCTGACCTGCCGTATGGACGTCAAGCACCAACTATTGCCCACACCGAACCGTACCCGCCCGAGCCTAATGTGGGACAACATGGACAGCATGGGATGGATGGTACGGTATTGGGCACGGGATAGGGATGCCTGGTTGTTGGGATGCCTGGTTACCGGTGCGGATGCCAGTGTGTACGGTATGCCAGCCAGCTCAGTTCAAGGTCGCAGCTCGTCGCAGCCAGGCAGCTTTCCCTGTGCAACGCTGCCCCGCGCACACTCGGGCGTTCCAGAGCAATGGCCTAGCAATTACGTACCGCATCCTGCCCATGCAGGGGCAGGCCGATTTCGGCCATCCTCACAGCGAGAACGGTGGCAGGTTGACACGTCGACCCGTGTGACGCTGCGGTGACGGACGAGGAGGACAAAAGGAACACACAGGCAGGTGTTGCGCGAGGGCACACCGCACGAGTTCCGATTCCACTATGCATCATCTATGCAACAGACCCTCAGACTTCAGCTAATGAGACGTGGCACGGCGCCCAGACAGCGGTCAAGCTCAAGGACAGCTGGGCGAGGCAGCGAATGTAGCCCCGCCCAGCCCCGCCTGGGCACTGGTACTCCCCTTGCTTCCTGTTGCCCTTTCGTTGCTGTTGCACACGGATAGGATATCACGTGCTATCCGCCAAAGCGAACGTAAATCACATGTCACACGCCAACGGCAACTCCTGCTTGGAGACGGCGAGACAGTAAGGCTCTCGGCTGAGGCTCCCACCCTCATCATATAACACGCACCTGCACCACACGTTGTCACTGCAGCTGTAGCGCGAACGCGGAGAAAACGCGGTGGTGCGCGGTGGCTGCAGACGTTACGGTAGGAGCGTGCAAACCTAGGCCTCTAGCGATGCAGAGTTTCCTCAAAGGACAAACGAGTACCTCTGGTCAGCCAACGCAACACCAGTATGTGAAGTGTCTACCGTGCGCCCTCAGAGGGGACAACTCCTGGGGCCGATGACAAGCCGTTTGGCAAACACGGAACCAATAGCCAGAATAGCATACTGTCTTGCATCTATAACATTCATACATTCTGGGGGTGACACCATACTCAACTGGGTCGTTCCAGCTTCCAGGTCGTTCCCAACCTCACTTTGCTGTTGCCAAAGCGGGCTAGATGGACAATGACCCACGGGTCCAAACCAGGGAACTCGACCCTTGCCCCGCACCCTAGCCCTGTTTCTCCCGTGTGCCGACTACCGTAGCGGGTTTCGAAAGTGTGAGCTACCTCGACACCGCACGCATATATGCGTACTTGGTACGTGCTACCACCTGCAACCACCTGCCCCCAGCCCTGTGGCCCCATCCGTATCGGTGTGCTTTGCTGTCAATTGCAACGTTCGGAACCTGTCGGTGTGCCAAGGCGACTTTCCTCTGCCTGACCCACTCCCTGGACGATTCACCTGCTGTGCCCGCCATGGGCTGGTCTATTCCAGACCTGTTACAAAGCCGTTCGCCTGCTGTCATGCCGCGGCTCAGGCACGAGGTGAGCCCCCCAGGTACAGCTCCAGCAGCTCCGCGGTGTGCGCGCCGGCAACACCCACGCATCGGCAGTACTGGTACCGTTTGGGCCCCTGCCCTTGCGACCGGGGACGGGCAGCACGCACATGGCGCCTCTCCACTTTGTTCCGGACACCTGCATTTGGCTCTCGACCATCGTGCGTCGAACATGACTGCCGACTCAACTGTATCAATGCACATCGCGGATACCAGATCACCAGCCCAGTCACCTGCTTGCATGACAAGTACGGGCGATAGTCCGCCCAACATGCCCCATGCCAAGTTCACTACCATTTACGCATGGAAAGGGCCCTAGCCGCCGGACCTCTAACTGCAAGCTACAGTCTAGCCAAAATACAAAACTGGATTGCCCGTGCTATGCTATGCACCTTCACGCGCTCGGCTCACACTCCTACCGTACCTGCTCACGCCACCCTCAGCAACCCATATCATACATTCGCCTCTCGCTCGCTCAAGAGGATCACAGCAAGGTAAACCACACTCCCACCCAAGTCCACCATACAACCCGCCGCCAAATGTCAGCTACCCCTGCTAAACTCCCTGTGCAGCCCCGCCCCACTCCTTCTCTGCCAACACGCTGTACCCTAGATCAGAGAGATGGCGTCTCCTGCACCTGCAGCGCCACCGCCCTTGCCGTTCGCCACATGCCCCCCATTCGCACGCGCCACTCCTTGGTACTGCTGCTGCTGCTGCTGTTGCTGCTGTTGCTGGTTCTGAAGCGGCCCCGACTGCCCCTGGTGCCCCCCAGCCGCCCCCATGACCTCCCGCAGCTTGGCCAGCGCCGCCCCCTTGACGTCCCGCACCTCTGCCACGTGCGCCGCCTGCAGCGTGCCCACGCGTGCCACGTGCTGCGCCGCCAGCGACTCGCACAGCGCCTGCACGCGGGACAGCACCGCCGGCAGCAGCGCCGAGCCCCCCGTTCCCCCGCCCTGCGCCGCAAACAGCCCCCGCAGGTCCGTCGACAGGGCCTCGAACCCGGGCCGCCAGTCAAGTCCCGCGTCGGAGGACGATGCGGACGGTGGAAAGGCAGCGGCACGGTTGGGGCCGTTGGCGGTTGTGCCGTGCGGCGCGCTGTACTGCCGGGAGGGCAACGCGGAGCCGTGTTGTCGGCCGCTGGCGGCGTGCGGTGGTTGAGCCAAGGATGGGGGCTTTGGGTTGGAGGTTGCTTCTTGCAGGCTGTTGCCTGCGGGCAGGGCTGACCCCAGGGCTGCACCGGCCGAGAGTGTAGGGTAGTGTGGCGTGGTGGCTGGCCCATGCAGGGGCCCGGAGTGCAGGTGCAAGGGCTGCGAGTGGGGCGACGGCAAGCCTCCCCCGCCTGCTGCAGTGGACACGACCGATGCGGCCGAGGCGGAGGGCGAAGGCAGGAAGGAGGCGGCGGAGGCGGACATGGCTGCTGCGGCCCCGCTGGGCGACGGTGGTACAGGACCGAGCGACCCATGGGCCATGTCCTCGCCAAACACCGCCCAGCTGCCTGTCCCGTGCAAGGTGCTGGACGAGAGTCCGGCGGCAGAGGTCCCGCTGGCGGCGCCGGGTAGGGCGTTGCTGCCGGCTGCTGCCAGGGGCCCTCGGGACGCGGTGGTTGCTGGAATGGGCGCTGCGGAGGATAGCGCGGTCTGGACCGCCATGAGCGGTTCGGAGAACGGGTCCCAGTCGAACGGGTTTACCTTGTATGAGGTCGAGGCGCTCGCGGGGGTCTGCGCAGGCGTGTGGGTTGCTGGCTGCGGCGGCGGCGGGCGTTGCCCAGCTGCAACTGCTGCTGAACCAGCGGCGAGCTGAAATGGGTTGGCGTGTGGAGGGTGTTGGAGAGTGGGGACGTGCGTGCTAGGCAGCGAACCCGATGCGCCCGGCCGCCCGCTGCTTCCCATGGACGCTAGCGCTGCCCCAGCTGCGACTGTGGCTGACCCCGAGGCAGGCGTGGCGGCAGGCGTAGCAGCAGCAACCGGAGGCCCGAGGTCAAAGGGGTCAAACGGGTTGCTCTGCGACCAGGGCGCTGGCGAGGTGGCTGCGGATGCATGGGGCCCCGAAGCAGCAGGTGTACCCGCCGCAGCCGGCCCCGCAGTGCTGGCACTCCCCATGCCAAGCAAATCATCGATATCGAACGCCTTGCCGCCACCGGGAGGAGCTGCTGCCGGCCGCCCGTTTGCCGCTGCGCCCGCTGCCGCTGTGTTAACGCTCCTGCTGCCGTTGCTGCTGCGTGCCTCCGCCGCCCGCTGCGTGAGCAGCTCCGGCGGCATGGGCGGCACGGTGATGCGCATGGCCTCGTACACCTCCCGCCCCGCAAAGTCCTGCCACCGCGCCAGCGCCTGGTTGATGGTGTCCGTGGCGCACAGCACCGCCGACATGGCCCCCGCGTCGTCGCACCGCTGCGTGAACTCCTGCACAGCCACGACGCGCCGCACAGGCACGATCCTAAGCCACAGCCGAACCACCAGCGCTGCGCACACCTGGACAACATGTTTGCCAGTCACCAAGATGTCGCGAGGCTGAGTGTGAGCTACCAGGCTGAGTGCTCTTCCCCCCGTCTGGTGCGTTTTGGCAGGCGCTGGCCGCAGACCGGCGGGGGCCCTGCCGCTGGCGATAACACACATGACCTCTTGCTGGCCCCATATCCCCGTCCCTACCTGCACCCTCCGCCTCCACTGGCTGCATCGCTCCGCCTCCCGGTACGCCCCGTCCATGGCCGCCATCACCTCGCCCGTGCGCTGCGCTCGCGCCGCCGCCCGGCACGTGCCCAGCGCCGCCGTGAGCCGCTGCGCGTCGGACTGCATGCGCGCACACAGCGCAGGAACCTGGCGGGACCGTAAGGCACACATGTCTTGCACAAATGTACCGGACAGCCGGCATACCTAGGCCCTGGTTGCTGCTGGTGAGGTGCAGCCAGACCCACAGCGTGCAGTTACCCGGGACACCATGTATTGCATTGTCGTGGCAGCAGCTTGCCGCCCGCCCAGTCTCCATTGAGGAGGCGGTGTGTACAGCATGCAATGGCCTGCTAACAGGAAAGTGCCTCAAGCGGCCCAACCGTCCAGAGCTTCCGAGTCTCCAAGATCTGCTCACCGCTTCCGGAGTGATGGCCGGCGGTGCGCCGCCCGTGGGGCCCCACTGCTGCTGCTGCTGCTGCGCCCCAACGGACATGGTGGCCAGGCCGGTGGTGACCGCAGCAACGCCCCCACCCGACGTCGCTGACCCGGAGCGCAGGCCCCCCGCGCTGAAGGACGCATCGGTGCCAGCTGCAAGGGGCAAGACCACGGCACCTGGCTCAGCACCACCGCACTTCCGTCTTGGCTTGGTTCAACACACCAGCAGGACGCCAGCTGCAGTTTCGCACGGTGGTAACACAGAGACGCGAGCATCCCGCCCCGCCCAAGTCTCTGCTTGTGCCGTGCATTAGCGCCTAGGATTCGGGCTTGGAAAACTGCGAGTCCCGCTTTTTGCCGGCCACCCGCATGCGCTGCGTGTCCCCTTCGCACCCGACCGCGCCGCGCACCAGCCTACCTCCCGCGTACAGCCACCGCACGAAGTCCTCCCCCCGCAAGGGCGCCACGGGTGGCAGCCCCAGTCGCATCTCCTCCTCCATGCACACCACAGCTGGTGAGGGGACCACGCCTAAACACATCTGTGCGTAGCGCGGCTGCGTGAGCACGGCCCGACTGCAGCGCCCCAGCTCCTCGTGCCTGCGACATGCGTTGGGAGCAGTGGGAAGTCCCAGAAGCACTCAGTATTAGTAGAATAAGGCGTCGCGCCCCGTACATCGGCAACGGCAAATGTTACCAGCTGCGTTGCACAAGCAGCCTTGCTCCAAACGTCCAACAAGGTCGTGTGCTATAGCGAACTACCCACCCGTAAAGGTAGGCCCAGTCCACAAAGACTTGCAGTATGGCTGAGGCGACCTGCGGTGCCTGCGGCTTCGCCAGCTGCTTCTCCAAGCGTGGGAACAGCTTTGGCCCAGCCACTTGGTTGCGCACGGCCGTGCTGCAGTTGAGTGTGAGTGTGTGCAAGACCTGCACATACATGACGGTTTGCGGCATGTACACTACTCAATACGAGTGGTCCCTGGGTGGCTGAGTAACGGCAGCTTCCCAAGCTCTCAAGGTAGGGCCACAGGGCTGCCGACTGGGGCAGGCACGGGACGAGGGCAGCTGGGAAGGGTACGAGACGAGGGGTTCCCCTAGGCAAACGCAGTTCCGTAGGTCTTCCTAGGTCTCTATGTACTTGTACCATCCCAACACGTCCACGACATGAAGAAGGGAGCTCGCGGTACGTCGATCTTTTTCCAAATATGTTGCCGCTGTGGACGCACCGTAAGGCTCAGCATTGGAAGATGCAATTGGCCGTCGCTGGATTTCAGCCATACTTTCATACATGTCCGAGTATCGTCGTTAAGGTTGTTTGCGCGGACGATGTTCTTGATGCCGTTAAAGACCATAGGCCACAAGCACTCCCGCCTATTCAGGTCCACGAGAGAACGCGCGAGCTGCTCGGGGTTTGGTTGGTTCGCCATACTGGCTGGGTCCTGGGCGTCTAGGGGCCCGGCCCGGGAGGTAGCTGCTTAGATATGGAGGGGCATACTCAGGCGTCAGGGGCATTCGGGTGAAACGAGAATAATTTCCAAAAGAATATTTAAATGCTGACACGTAGCTGCATACGAGGCACGCCTGGAAGCATGCACATTCCGCGCCACCTGTCTCCGTGACCTGTCTCGTCCAATCACATACACGTGCTTACACTGGAACAGGCTCCAGTATGCAGCTTGCAAGGCTCTGCACGATACTTTGCATGAAAGACCAGAAATTGACTGACCTTCCGCATCCTGTAAGCCTTATATTGAGGCCCCCCCACTCGCCCCAACCTTCGGGTTCCAACACGCACAGCCGGCCGTGCGCAGCAGGGAAGGAGGAATCCACCCCCACCTCTCCAGACAGGGCCCAGGAAAGATGCCTGGTTTGCCACATCGCTACGTACCGGTATCACGGGGCTCCCTGTAATCCAAATGCGTCCTTCGTCACGCTACACAGCGGCCAACACGCATTGCAACGAGTTGCATGGCGGGACTAAGGTGCCTGAAGGTGCCATCCGGCAGCGCGTGGGAAGCAGGGTACACGGCTGAGCACACTGGTGCGTATCCCCAGTGCCCCTGGTGGCCTGCCCGCTGACCCTTGCCTTCTGTTTCTTCACAATTTCGCACATGCGATGACTTAGAGCAGGGCACCCCCATCCCCCATGGTGAACGTGGGTCCCGCGGCGACGGCCTCCTTGGCCCGCCTTGCTCGGCCGCTCTCTGGATCTTCCATGGCTTTCCTTTCTGTCGAAGGGTTTCTTTTGGTAGACGGGAAGAGACAGGCCAGCAGCGCCACATCCAGCTCCGCCTGTAGGGCAGCGGCAGCCTCCGCTAGTGCCGTGCGTGCTGCTGCGGGTAAAGGGCCCTCCGGTGGCCCCTCCGCCACGACGCGCCGCCACTGGTCCACATCGCCCCGCAGGTATGCCAGCAGCAGGTACTCCCGGCCAGCGCGCCTAGTACATACCTGGTAGGAAGCCCGCCGCTCCCACAAAGCTTGGTGGAACACGCCCTCACCGGCGGCCTTGGTGGCCCCTGCACGACAGCCAGCAAGGTCTGCCGGCTTTCCCCAGCCAGGATGGCACCAAAAGCGTCGCTGTCGCTGCTAGACCCGCCAGCGCTAATGCGGCAGCGGTGGGGCGCGTGCAGGCAGATGGCCTGTTATGGAACCTGCCCGCAGGCCGGAGGCGCCCGTGGGGCGGGCAGCCGGACGTTTGGCAGCGAAGTGAGCAGCCGGGGTAGGTGTTGGGAGATTGCCGCCCCAAAGGCGAGGTGCGGGAATCCACCTCCATCCGCTGCATTCCTGCACTAGCCCCGCCAGACACGGACGTCCCTCCTTGCGCGAGGGCAGCTGTGGCGGGTCCGCCGGCGCCGCTCTCCGCACCCACTGGCTGCGACCCCAGCGCCTGTTCCTGCCCGCGCCCAGTGCTGCCCTCGCCGCCGGTTGCCCGTGCTTTTGCAGTCGCCCTTGCCGCCGCTGCTGTGACTGTTGCTGCAATGGCAGCACTGCCTTGCGGTGACGCCGGCTGCTGCTGCTGTTGGCGCCCGGTCGAGTGCCGCCGACAGACGCTGCCTCTCCGATGGCTGCTCCCCTGGCGACTGCTGCATCCGGCCCGGTCGTCCGCTCCTGCTTCTCCACGTGCCGTTCCACCATTTGTTTTCTTCGTGAGAAGGTTACAGGGACTTGGAATTTGTGCTTGACAAGCACACGGGGGCAATCATGGATGCCTCACCAACCACCTCAGCCGACTCTACCCAAGACACAGAGAACTCGCCGTACTGCCTGCTACCAGTAAACTCACGAACAGGGGGAAGGGGTCCTGAGACAGGGAAAGGGAAACCATCTACCATTGCTACTGAACTTGCTTCTGGCCCGATGGAGTGCCACCTGACTCATGCTGTACAGACGGCGGCCGCCCTTGCTGTGACCTCAACCGTTGCTCCTGCGCCTGCTGCTGCTCCGGCCACTGCCACCGCTGCTGCGGCGGCGGCAACTGCTGCTCCTGCTCCTACTGCGGCGGGCTGCGCCTGCTCTTGCTGCTGCTGCTGCGGAGCCCCCCGACGTGGTCGCCCGCCCACCTGCTGTGCTGTCATCGGGGCAACCGCCGTGGGGCCGCGGGCGTGCCTTCGCCGCCCGGCGGTGGCGGTGACGCCCGGTCCACTGGTGCCACGCGCCGGTCCGCCGGGATGCTGGTGCTGCCCGCCTGCATCCCACGCAGGGGACCCGATGCCCGTTCGAGCGAGCGTGGCATGGGAGCAGCCCGCGCAGAGCCTTCCCGGGGGGCTGCAGCGGGCGTGCTCTGCGGGGCTGGCGCGCCGACGCCGCCATGCAGAGGCCGTGGGGCAGCGCCGGGAACATAATCTAGCTGTGCGGGACAGCCACGCATCCCGCCTGCGGGCTCTGTAGGCTGCTCGGCAAACGTTGCATCAAGCGGTCGCGTGTGCATGTCCGGCCTCTGGTACATGTGTGGGAGGGCTAACTTCAAGGCTCTGTGTTTAGCCGGGTTAATACGTGTGGGAGGGCGTGCTGGTGCGTGGTCCAAGAAGCGCCTTCACAGGTGCACGGAAGGAGGGTGGCGGGGTGCCCTGCGCGTGCACGGCCAGGCAAACTCCGAGATGGACACAGCACGCAGGGGAATGGGTGGCTTAAGGGCTTCGAGCCTTGTTCTGCGGGATCTACCATGCATGCGTAATCACAAGCCGCTGTGCCTGCAGTACACCTCAGCTCGTCAGCTGCCAACTGCTGCCAACCCTCAGTTCGTAGCAGGGTTCGGGATCCTAGGGAGCCGCAGAACTGAAGAACTTGATCAAGGGACCGCATACGCTGTCAGAGCATGAGTCTTCAGTTCTCTGCGGGTCGGCTGTCGTTGCTTGGCGTCGCACACGTACAAGGGTGGCACAAACAGCACCGGGGGAGTTCACAGGGGTTTACGGTTCAGCTCCTCCCAGCCCGCGCAGCGCTTCGTATACCGCTTCGTTGGCTGCAGCCAAATTTATCGGTGCAGTATTTATGCCTGTAGGGCAAGCTTTAGAAGTGTCCGAGTGGCAACGTTTCGTCTCTGCACCCCCTGGCGGGAAGGCGCCGTGGATAGTCACGGTGAGACGCGTTTTAGGTAAGGTAATATACACAACTGTTTTTGCTATCTAACGGATTGATTTAATGCCGAGATCTGGGTGCATGGGGTGCAGTACTGACAGTCAGCCACCGCTGTCGTGCACCGCTACGGCGAAGGGCGCTCCGAGGCTCCATATAAGCGAGTCACAAGGGGGCCTACCAACATCATTCAAGCTGATTAAGTTGGATATGCAATAGCTCTAATTGAAGGTTAACTGTACTCGACCCTACCCTACCCTACCCCTGCCTCGAAACCGAGCTCCTTACTTACGCGCACGCAGCACCAATGGCGCGACTTGAATCCTTGAATATGCTTCTTTTAATCAGTGCGACTCTAATTGCCGCATACCTGCCAAGGGCGGCCTCACAAGGTAAGCCCGGAACTGCGCCATCTCCTCGATGCCCACCTCCGATAGAGCGTTTGCAACACCTTGAGCTTGGCGACGCGTTTACTAGAGCGCCACGGTGACCCATGCCTACTTGCACACGGCGGCGGGTTTGTCGGCAGTTCCCCGATCTGCGCCTTACTCACCTCCTGTCCCCTCCCCGAACTTGTTTCTGCCTTCCTCAACTCCTTCCCCTGCTCCCCGCCTCCTGGCCCCAGTCTGCGCCACTGTGCCCGGCTACACCTTCTACCAGCTGCAGGACGCCACCGGGGGCTACGTCATCACGCGACTGGACCCGGCAGTGGCCTCCTCCCCTGCCGCCCTGGCTGCCGCCTGCGATGCCACGCCTCGCTGCAACGCCTTCACCACCAACGGCCTTCTCAAGATCGTGCCAGCGTCCCCCGTCTTTGCCTTTGTGGACCTGTCATCTGAGGATTTCGGGGACTGTGACGGCGTGTACGTCTCCAGTCGGTCGCTGTCGGGCTTTATGATGCCGGTGGGTGCCGGGCAAGGGCCCCGAGTCCCCCGGAGCGAGGCAGTGGCGAGGGTACCTGTGCAACCATGTGTACGCACTCACGTCTCTCATTGTCAGGAAAGCTTGCCTGGCGGAAGGCTTGCGGTTGGCCAGCATGTGCGCTTGCTCACCATCCTGCACCATCATGGCTTCTCGCACCCCGTCCTAGCATCGTGCGCTGACCCCTCCCATGTTCCCCACACGTACCGTACCCCTCTCCCGCCCCGTCCCCCTCAGGCGGGCCTCACCCCCGAGTCCCTCCGCGTCCAGGGCCAGACCGCCCACCGCAACATGCAGGCGGCCATCGCCGCCGCCGGCCGCGTGGCGGCGCAGCTCAAGAAGGGCGGCAAGGACCCGCGGGACGCCAAGAAGATCAAGCCCTCAGACCTGAAGAAAGCCTTTGATGACGCAAAGGTACGCATTTGCGCAGCGCAGCACCCGGTGCACACACCAAGCTACGGGCCAAGCTGCATGCTGCATGCGCCAGATGTCCCCGGCTTCAACACGGCACGCAGGGCATTGCCGGGGTACCAACCGTTGGCCCCGTCAGTGCCCTTCTGTTACGCCCCTTACCTGCTGCCCCCACCCTCTGCCCGCCCTCTGCCCGCCCGCTGCCCGCAGGTCCCCCTGGCCTCCTCCGACTCCAACCTGGGCTCCTACACCTACACCGACGTGCTGACCGCCATGGTGGATGCCACGTGGGACTCCCGTACCGCCTCCAACGGCTCAACCAGCTACTCGTACATCACGCCCGTGCGCGACCAGCGCAGCTGCGGCAGCTGCGTCGCCTTCGCTGGCACGGCGGTGGCCGAGGCGGCCTGGGGCGCTGGCAACGGCGTGACAACCAACAACGCAGATTTCTCCGAGCAGTGGCTGTTCTTCTGCAACGGTATGGTTGCTGGTGACTGCGCCAACGGTTGGTACCCCGGCAACGCGGAGCGGGTGATCACGCAGCTCAACCAGCCGCTGGAGAGCTCCTACCCCTACCAGTCCACCTACAACTGCACCAAGAACGCCGACCCCGTGCAGTGGGCGGGCGGCAAGTTCAGCAGCGTATACTACACGGACATCACGGCCGCCAAGGAGCACATCAAGAAGTGGGGAGCCGTCATGACCTTCTTTAATGTGTACTCGGACTTCTTCAACTGGAAGGCCGGCTCAGCGTGAGTGCGGTATGGATAGAAGGATCACAAGGTGCCCTGAGTGTTTTGGTGGCGGCTGGGCACGGTATGCTGCTGCTGCGCAGGCACTCGGGAGCTCCTTTGGATGCGTTAAGTTGTTGAAACTTGGCCTGCTGCGTTCTGACCCTGTCCCTACAACCCCGCTGCAATGTGCCCCGCAGTCCCTACGTGTACGACGGCGCCTCTCCGTACCGCGGTGGCCACGAGGTGGCGGTTGTTGGTTGGAACGATGCCCAGCAGTACTGGATCGTGAAGAACAGCTGGGGCCCGTGGTGGGGCGAGAGCGGCTACTTCAGGGTGAGTGACTTCGCAGCACGGATGGACGGGGCTCTTGCAAACAAGTTCCTGAGGAACACGCAGCCTTATCCCAGCTGTGGATTTGACCCACCGCTGTCGGCCATGCAAAGACCGCTTCCCTTACCCATCCACAACCGCGACGCTGCACTACTCAACGGCTGCACAGCAATGCTTCTTTTCATCCTTTGTGCTGCCGTACTCATGCCTCCCTTTCTTGACCCCCATACCCTTACTCCAGATCGCGTACGGCCAGGTGGGCATCATGTCCGGCGCCTCGGCCAACATCATCGGCATGCGCTGGAACTCCACCGACCCGCCCGCCCCGCCCCGCCCGGCGAGACGTGCAGCTCCTGCCCCTCCGACTGCGGTGCCTGCACCTCCTGCGGCGACAAGATCTGCAACGGTGAGTGGGGGATCCGCACCATGCACAATGCATACCCAACTCGCCAACTGCACACGGGTGCATGTTGCAGGCGGTTACTATGCCGGCCCCCCGTGGAGGCAACCACGCACCCCTGGCCTATCCTGGGGTGCTTCCCCGCTTTCCTTGCGGTCTGCGGGGCTCAGGCGAGGCTTTCACGACGCCGCAGCCAAGGTCATCAGCGTTCTACAGCCCTCATCATGTGTCGTGGTCTTACCCTGGCCTTGTTGCTCATCTTTCTCACTTCAGCCCTGGCCCTCTACCACGCTCTACCCACCCCGCGCAGGTGGCGAGACCTGCAGCACGTGCCCAGGCGACTGCGGCAGCTGCTGCGGCAACGGCGTGTGCGAGGCGGCCAAGGGAGAGACCTGCAGCACCTGCCCCGGCGATTGCGGCAGCTGCCCCGTGTCCGTGTGCAACAAGAACGGCGTGTGCGACAGTGCCGCCGGCGAGACCTGCTGGAACGGCGTGTCGGGTTGCACGGACTGCGGCAGCTGCAGCTCGCAGTACTGTGGCGACGGCTCGTGCACCACCAGCAAGTGGGGCTACTCGGAGGGCTGCGACACGTGTGCGAAGGACTGCGGCGCGTGCAACTCGGGCGCCTTCTGCGGCGATGGCGTGTGCCAGGCGGCACGTGGCGAGACGGCCGGCACGTGTGCGCGTGACTGCAAGAACAACGGCCGCAAGAACAAGGTCGTCCGCGGCGCGGCGTATGCGGATAGCAACAACGGCAACGGCAACGGCAACAACGGCAACAACGGCAACAAGGGCAACAACGGCAAAGGCAACGGCAACGGCAACAACGGCAAGAGGCTGAGCCGCCGCTTGGCCCAGTAGCGTGCCTGGGTGCATGTCCAAGCTAGTAATGTGTTGGTTGCTAGTGTGCGGGTGTAATCGTGTCAGCTAGTACGTGCTGCCGATGACAGCGCCAGCCGCGTGGGTTTCTGGCCAAAGTTGAGAGGTATTGGCTACGTGTATTGTGGTGTACCCACACGTGTCAGCAACCGTCTGCATGAAGCCGGTTTTGCACAGAGCAGGTGGGGGGCGAGGCCGTGAGGAGCAAGTGCCATCTGGTCGTAGCGCCTTGCCACAGAGAGCTGCTGCTTTTATATCTTTGTTTGCATCTGCGTTCAAGCCCTGCAAGATGGGTTTTACCGGTCACCAGCAACAGCTGCCTATAACAGGCTATAATATGCTGTTTGCACGTGTTATTGTTGTGAGTGTTATTCGCTTGTAGTGAGTCATCGTGTTGAGGAAGCCTACACACAGGGCATTCATCCAGGCATTCAAGTAGCAGGTAGTGCGAGTGCTAGTAGGTTATGGTGTCTGGCCCGCCAATGGCAGGCGAGTGGGGCCCCGGCGAGCACGGAACACGTGTGCCGCCCGGCCAAGCAAGCTGGAAAGCTTGTCACGACCAATAAATGTGAAGAAGTATAGTAGCGCATGGCAGTAACTGTTGTGCTGTGCGGTGATTGTTGTGTTGATGTGCTGAGTCCGGGTCGCATTCATCCTACTCGTGATCGACTTCGTGCTTAATGCACCAGGTGTAGACCTGCCCCTTTCGGCACCTGGCCAGGGTACCCCTGCACCTGGCTATGTCTCCAGCCCTGCGCATAGGCGAGGGGTAGCGGCTTCAGTCGTTCAGGGGCTGAGCTGTGGTATTAATGGTACCGGTAGGCTGGCGGCGACCCTTTAGCGCCTGTGCTTTGGTTGTGCTGAAGTGTCTCTAGCCTGTGGTGCCGGGTTGGGCACAGGGCACCCCCGGGTGGATGTAAGATTCAGTGGGCGGGCCCCAACATGGCATACGACTCGGCACCATTTCCCAGTTTGTTGGGCTTGTGAATGCTTGGGCCCTGCGCGGCGGGACCATAACGTGTGGCCGCTTGCGACCCGTGGGTCGGCTGTTAGCTTGTTACCCGAGTGTGCACGAGTCACAGCAGGGTCAGGGTGTAGGAATGCAAAGTCCATGCACCGTAACTGCCGTGTAACGAACCAAGATCACGTACCTGTTCTCTTTACCAAGTCAGTACGGTTCAGTCGGTCTTGCGCGACGTCGTCTCGGCTGTTGGTCCAGGAATTGTGCAGCCACTTCCCGCATCCCTGTTTTCTATCTGCCCCATCAGGCGCTTTGGTGTTCAGTTGCCGTACGGGGCTCGGCCACATCTGCCCAGTGCTTGTTGGAGCACAGGAGCTCGTGGCACTCGGGCACGTGGCATGGCCTCGGCAAACGTTGTAAGAACCTCTACTTGTCCGGTGCAGAGAACGGTGCGAGCGCTTGGCGACGCATGTTACGAGTTTTGCTACGACTTGCACCAGGTCAGTAGCAAGGCGCTGTGCGGTCATGCGGTACCGTATATGGTTGAAGAGAGCAGGACACTGCACGGATCGACCCCCTAAGCTCAGTCACAGGCAGTTCACAGCATCAGTAGCTCTACGCCAGCCACAAGCGCAGCACTACCGGTAGTGGTCGTTCCGAACAGGGAAGCCCCTGATTTCGAGTAGGTGCCCAGCTGCCCACGTGCCCTTGCAAAGTGTATTTTTGCGCGGCAAGCAGCAGGCCAGTGCGCCGTGACTGCTCCGCTGCCACGTCATCCCCCAGGCACTCCTTAGACACCGCTCGCAGGCAGGCAAGACTTCCTCGGGCCGTTACAGCAGGCACGTGGCGAAACCCGGCGACGCCAAGGGCGGGGCGTACATGCGCCAGTGCTTTTATGCACCGTATTGCACTTGAGTGCAGCTCAGGGCAGGCCTATTGAACTGCTCAAGCCGCCACGGATACGGTAGCTCCATGACCATGGAAGCAAGCACGGCATGCTAGCTAGGCCGCACCCTTGCCAGCTAATGCATTCCTGGGCCCTGCCTCTCTGCATTTAGGCCATTTGCCTTGTCAGACTTATCTAATACAACGGAAATGGTCGCCCCGCTACCGGTTGGGTTCGCCGCCACTGGGCCAACGACGTACACTCGTACAGTGTACCAGCACACAACTCGGCGGTTGCCGTACACGGTACCCAGGCCCCACAGGGGGAGCCATCTGTCCGACACGCAACTCAAGGTCACACACGGGTCGCACAAGGTCCAAACTGGGTCACAACAAAAACACTGTGTCATTTGTACCGTATGTTCAGCCTACCTCTGTTACACGTCAGACCCCTTGGCGCCCAAATGCTTCGTGCAGCCTGCGTGCTAATACCTAGCCAATCTGGCAGTTGTACTCGCGCTGCAGAAAGCCTCACTTGCCCAGCGCTGCCAACACAGGCGGCGCCCCGCAACGCACACCGGCAGCCTCCATTAGCACATCTCTCCACTGTCCACGACACCTTCACCTGCTACACCGCAGCCACCCCGGGCCCCACTCATCCGCCCGCGCTACACTTGCCTGCCCCACTTGTACCTCGACAACCACACCCACCGGCGTCCTGTATGCCTGCAACTGTATCAGGCCTATTTTGCCTACATCCCGCACCGCACCCGCTACCCACCGGCGTCCCCATGCCTGCTGCCCACCTGCGGCTGTCCACTCCACCACCATAGCCCCCTGCAACGCACGTCCACACACGGATCCCACACACGGGCAGCTGCTCACAGGAAGAACTTCCTCCTGCTGGTCTTGTTCTCCTTCTTGGGCACCCACTCGAACTCCCCGTTGCGGCTGTCGAAGGTGCCCTTCTGTAGGCTCAGCAGCTTGAGCGTGAAGCGGGGGCCCAGCTCCTGGGAAGCAGGCGGTAGCGTTGCATAACAAGGATTGCGTAACTAATGTTTCTTTCAGGGCAAGACAGGTTTTGGGGCCCAACTACGGTAACCGAGAAGCCGTGCTGTACCTGTGCACAACAGGCGGTGCAAACAGCTTGATGCATTTGAGCGGGACTTCCTGGGGGTCGGTGCTGTAGGAGGCACAATGCAGTTGGGGTCGGTAACCAGCGTGGGCTAGTACGCTGTCCGTGTGCCATTGCTGTACCTTCTGCGCCCAGCAGGAGGCACAGGCACACCTGATCAGCTGACCCACCTGTAACCGAGCAATCACGGACTTTTTCTTCTTGGCCGTGCCGTCCTTGTCCTTGGGCGCGTTGGGGTCGCGGCCCTCCTTCTCCTCGAAGATGTACCGGTGGTGCCTGAGGGCGTCACGTTTGGCGAGCAAAGTCGTGTGACATGTCACAAAAGCACATACTGCACGCTAGGTTCAGAGCCTCGACAAGCCAGGTGGTGGCTGGGGATGGGTTCTGCGGCAGGCCACGGCGTGACGAGCTAGGTGCAGGAAAGGCAGCTCACGCGAACTCGTAAAGCATGCACGCATACTGCTGTAGGCGCACCAAGCCCAAAAGCAAACAGACTCTGCTGGTCAGCACCGGCAAACGCGGCATGCCGCCCTGCTTCCCTCCATCCCCCTGCTCGCAGCCCCCGAGCCCCTCACCGCACGAAGATGAAGTCGCGCTGGTTGTGGAAGGTGACCACGCGCCGCCCCCTGAACTGCGGGTCCTGCGGGAACAGGCTGGCGAACATGCGGCCCACGCGGTGGCCCAGCCGCGTGTCAAAGTGGTTGAGGATGAGCTCCGGCTTGTGCGCCGTGGCGCGGCCGTGGCCCTTGATGTCCCTGCCCAGCTTTAGGTTGGACAGCCGGAAGTGCGCCGTGGGGCCGTCGGGCAGGTGCACCAGCAGCATGCCATTGATCTGCGGCGCCGTATAAAAGGGACCGGCCGGGGAGGGAAGGGGGGCGGTGTAAGCGAAAGCTGCTAGATCGCTGATGATGGGCTTGCAGGGGCGACGTCGCAAGGGGCATGTGGAGGTGCACTAGGAGCACGTCGTTAATTTGAGGGGGCGAGAGCACGGGGTCAAAGAGTGCAGGGGGTGGGGACGTGTTGGGGGACTGCTGGAGCGCTGAGTGGAGCGCACGGCTGGGGGAGTGCGGGGGGCAAGCAGAGGTGCACCCGCGTGGGGCAGGAGTATGCATCTGGTGTACGGCAGCGGGCAAGGCGGAGCGTGGGAGGGGTAGGATAGGGGCGGAGGGGGCAGCGGGATGCAGCTGCCGCATAGGAGCAGGAAGCGGAGGGGGTGCGGTATCTGCGGTTAGAGGTTGTAGAGGTGCATGGACGGCGGTGGGTAGAGTGCGGCTTAGCTCTGGGACCCAACACGGCGTGTGGTGATCAGGATGCAGGACGCGAAATGCGCGAGAAGGCAGAGCGCGTGTGCATGTGGGAGCGGCACGGGTGCGGAGTTGGTATCCAAGGACGGGACCGACTTGCGGTGCGAGGCTGCGCGCGGCCCGTGGGCTGACGCGGTATTGCTGCGTGCCGTAATGCGTAAGTCGCAAAGACACCTTGTAAGGCGCCAGGGAGTCACGAAGAACGCTGCTACCTGCAGAGAAAGTGTGTGCCGACCCGCGGGTCATGGCGCCCACCTGCTTGCGGTCCTCGTTGAACACGATGAGGTCGGTGTAGTCGCGATTGGAGGCGAACTTGACAATCTTCTTGAGCGGGAAGCCGTTCCGCTTGTAGTACTCCGCGGCGGGGAGCAGCTCCTGAGGGCAGGACATGCATCGTGGAGGACACGGCTCAGTGGCATTTGCACGCCCTGCGCAGCGCGCCGACAGAACTACAGTAAGTGTGTGTTGCGCGCTCGTGGGAACGTGGAGTTGAGGGTCGCTAGCAACTGGTGGTGCGAGAGCTTTTACGACGTAGAAGGACAATGTACGGCACGTGGCCGGCCCGCAGCACCAAGCACCCACCAGCATCTCCGACAGGAAGGTGTACATGGCCTTGGTGGGCTTGTAGCACGTGGTGATCAGCACCTTGGGCGGCCGCGCGTTGGCGAAGTGGGCTGTGCAAAGGGCACCACAGGTGCGCAAGGTGAGTTTGGACACGCGTAAAACATGTCGGCGGCTGAGAGCCAACGCTGCGGCAATGTTGGCCTACAACAGAACCAACAGCGCTGTTGCTGTGCCCAGCCCGGCCGGCCCACGGGCCCGGACCATGCCCTTTCCTCACCTCAGACCCTCCAACTACTTGCCACGGTGCCACGTCCCTCACATACAACCCACAGACACGTCATGCTCATGCAACCGGTCAACAAAGTCCCCAAACTGACCGCAATACCGCCCCAGCGGACACTGCTTCCCATACCACCACCCGTCCTGAACGGCCCGTGCGTCCCCCACGTCGTCGCACGCGTACAGCCCCGCACGCAGCCTCCTTGCAAACCTCCCTAGCAACCCGGCGTGCTACCCTCCTCGCTTCACCCGAACCCCAATGCGCTATTTGCTGTTAGTACTCGGTACATCACTGTCATGCAACCCCGCACGCACCAGCGAACTCGTCATCGTTCTCGTCCGCCATCACCTCATCATCGTCCGGCGCCACCATCGTGTCGTCCGCCTCCCGCGTGTTCTCAAGCGTCTGCGCAGAGAAGGGGTTACCACCACACCCGTGAGTGTGCGGGCGGACAGGGGCGGGGCCGGCGAGCAGCATCTGGGACGCCTCCGCAGCGCCCAAAAGTGGGGGCGCAGTGGTGCGTGGCCTTGGCCTTGCAGCCAGGGGCCGGCGACGTGCCAGCAGAGTGGGCCCAGTCACAGCGCCGAGGTGCTGTGTACCCATCCACACCACCCCCGGCCCTGGCCCCAGGCCGCAACTGTGCACGTAAACAAGCTCGCCAGGCGGCCCCGATGATGAATTCTGGCTAGGCTGCAAGCCCAGCAAAGCGCCCGGGCCGCGGAACGCAGTCATTGCCTGTGCTCTGTGCTGTAGACGCTTTGCCCTAGAGCACCCTGCCGCCCTGGAACCCGCCATGGACCCACATGCTGCACGGGCTTTGGCGGTGGCTCCAGGCCCATCTCCTTCATCTTGGCCTCCTCCTTCTGCCGCTTTTTCCGCTCCTTGGCTTTGGTTTTCTGCGCAGAGAGCAACGGGTGCAAAGAGGCGGTTATACATCCATGGCACGCGCCGCAGGAGGGGTATGCGGTAGGCGGGGGCCAAGCCACAGGTACCACGCGCACGGACTTGCATGCAGGTTGGTCATGTACACGAGCAAACCAACCAACCAAGGGCTTGGAACCTTGGGGCCCCTAGGAGCTACTGGTAGCTTGTAAGGCTTCAACCGCTACACACGTGGCACGTAACGTACGGCAACTTCCCGTACCCGCAGTTGCTGGTACGGCCTCGACTAGCCTCTCCAGACCATCCCCCAATAGTCGTGGTCGCATTTCGCTTCGCCCAAGCGGCCCAGGTAGTGTTGCCACATCGGTATGTGCGTGCCGTTGGCATGGCTAGTCCCACAGGCCACGCCAGCACTGGCATGCAACCGCAGCTACCACGCCGGGGGGCCAAGCCGTGCCCATCCAGGCACGTGCCCGGCGCACCCCTTAGCCGACCCGCCGCAGGTGTACAGCCGCCGCGTACGCCTTGCCCACATACCGAGTCTGGCAGCATTGCCTCTATGAAGCCGTGCGTCGGATGCATGCCACCCGAGCTACCTCGTCGAAATGCTGAAAGCTATGGAGTGGACATGCTACCCATGACAGTTGTCGTGTCAATAGGGAGCAAGAAGTCCCCAGAAGGAAAGGCCACGTGCCCTGTACCCTTGCACCCACTCCCTCAGCCAGAACAACCCCCGGCGCACGGTGAAGGAGCGGAGCACGGCTAAGTAGGGCTTGCGTTGCGTGGTACCGTATTGCGGAGACTGCAATACAAGGTGCATGATCGTGTACTGCTAGGCCACTCGACCGTTCGTCGGTCAAAACACCAGGTACGGACCCGGTGCACATGCAACACCCCCCCCCCAGAACCTCCGTGGACTACCTGCCCAACATACTCAGCACCTACGCACCTCTTTCTGATGTTTCAGCTTGTGATACAGCTCCGACCGCTGCTGCTTATTTTTTATTTGGCTTGTGCGCTGACCAATGCTGCCGCCGCCGTTGGGCCGCCCGGTGGCCCCTCCGTCTTTGCTGTCAGCTTTGCTGCTTGGTGATGACCCGTCATCCTCATCATCGCGGGCTTGGCTCTTCTTCGGGCTCTTAGCCTCCTTTCCCTTCTTAACCATCCTGCGTTCCCCGATACGACCAAGGGTGCACCAGTTCTTCCCTAATGTAAAACAAAACAATCGCAACCAAGGGAAGGCAGGCACTGTCTTGCTTAAAGCAGTGTTTAGTAATTTAGGCAAACGCGCGCCCGAGCACAAGCGACGGCATCGTAAGTTAATCACTCTTGCAGTCTCAGGCCTTACTGTATGGCTAGGCAAAGGTATGCGCGAGGTCTATGCCCCCATGTCCCATGCAGACAGGAGATGGGACAAATTGTCTGCTTCCGATAAGGCTAAGCGCTGTCCTACCTCTTGGTGGCTCATATCGCTTTCGTTCTACACATGCTCAAACAACTCGGATGGACTTGTACTTGAAAGGTTTCGGGGGGTCGGGACACGCGTGACACAGGAGGCGCCGGGCGCCGGTCTGCGTGTTAGAAATCTTTAAAGGTTCGATTGTTGAGGCTCAGTTATGACGGACGACGGCAGCGCCTTTCACTCGGCTGTCCACGACTGGCACGAAAAGCTTCAGCAAGAGTCGTCGACAAGCATATTAGTGGCACATGGAGTGCCACAATGCTTGGTGAGGTTCCTGGCAGGTCGTTAGCGTGAGGCTCTGACGGGGATATTATACCGCGGGCACTGAAGCGCTCACTGCTTGCGCAGGCCTTGCAGCAAGTAGGCAATCCATTCAGATTTCGCGCTTTTATGCATCTGAGAGGACTTGCCTGTGATGCTATGAACACGCAGAACGGCACGGCAGACGCGTCCTCGGAGCGTGTCGCTCTAGCGTCGGAGCTGTTAGCAGCATGTTTAGAGGTAATGTGCGAGTACTGACGTGCTCTGCCGAGTATGCACGGTCAGCGGAGGTAGCCGAACGGTTGGCCGTGACCATGCGTTGGGGGCGAGCGCGCAGGCCGTCAGCGGTGTCTGTGTCCGTCAACTGTGCGTCTCTATGGGCCCACAGGAGACTGAACGAAAGCACTCCGTTCTGACGCACATGATGCATGTAGCGCACATGATGGGCGCGCAAGTTGGCCACCAGAGCCCTCACACCAAGCAGCCAGGACACATGCCACTCTTTCTCATCAGCGTACCGTGAGTCCCTGCACAATTACTGTGCCCTAGACCTGACAGACGTGCCCTGGTAGCAGGGATTTGCTAGCAGCATGGCGGGAGTAGTCTCACCCCCACTGGAGGTGCAGGCGTCATGCGACGAGGGAGCCACCACCACTTGCACAAACGTTCAGCTGCTGTTAACAGTGTGATTGTCCGTGCTGCTGTTCGCAGGACCACGGCCTACCGGACAGCTTTGTGGACGATGTCATGTCGGTGCTGGAGACCTTCAAGGCGCTGTGCGGGCTGAGCGGGGGGCACGACATGTCAGGTGGGCGCTGACGGCGGGTGTCGATTCGGCGGCGGCACATGTAGCGCCTCCAAATGCATGTCCACTCCACAGGGTACTTCCGCCCAGCACACGGCCTGCGTTACTCGTGTCCCATCATGGAGTCCGCGAAAATCTGAACAGTTTGCGCCTGGCAGGGAGGTGCCTTGCTGCTGTCGCACCCTGGTCGTGCACGCCTGCGGGGGACTTGCCGCCCCGCTGCGGGCTGTACGCTCTGGGGATGCCAGTGGTTGGCGCAGACACGTGTGCAACGGGTTGGCATATTTGCAACGCATGACAGCGGCACGTGGCGCGAAGCGGAGCGCAGCTTGGCTTTGGCGCCTTAGCCATAGTTTCGCAGGGACTTGCGAGACGTTGTGACCCCGCGTCCCCTACGTCAGTCAACCGCTGCTGTGTGCCTCCCCTCCTCAGGGTCGTCGCGGTCCACGACCGCTTCGCTAAACCCCGCCAAGCTCAAGCTGCTCAAGGCAGCCACCGGGCTGCCGGTGCACACCACCAGCATCGGGCGGAGAGCAAGCGCCAGCTACTGCGTGTGAGTGGGGCCACAACGGAGTCATTCGGTCCACGGATGGCAGAGCAGTTGCATGAGTGGCTCTTGGGCGTCCCGGTTGGGGGCAGCAGCAACAACGGCAGATTGGCGGGATGCCCGGCGGCGGCAGTGTTAAAAAAATGCCATCTCGTTGGTTGAAGTGCCAAAGGAGGCGTTGTCGTGAAGCTCTAACTACGGCCCGCATAAAGTGTTGCGTACACTTTTGCTGCATGCAGGTACGAGAGCATGGGCGGCTGGGAGACGCTTTCTGCAGCGGTTGAGTCGCTGTACAACCGCATGCGCAACGACGCGCGCTGCACGTCGCTCTTCACGGAGGCGGACGAGCAGCAGCTGAAGACGCACATGGTACGGAGCTTTCCCCAAGCAACTGGGAGGGGCAGGCGCCATCGGCACAGGCCTCTGTGGCCTGCTGGGCTTGCAAATGCAGTTGGATAGGGGCCGCACGCTGTCCCTGCAAATGCAAGCGGCCCTTGTCGCCCGCAATGCGGCTGTCGGGTTTCACTGCTGGTTGTGGCCGTGTCTTGCCCCCTCCCACAGCTGGAGTTCTTGTCATGCGCGCTGGGCGGCAAGGCGCGCTTCGCGTCCTCCACGCTGCTCACCAGCCAGCGCGACCAGCTGCGTAGCCACGGCTTCGGCGTGGGGCAGTTCGACGTGCTGATGCAGCACATGAAGGTATCAGTACCGTGGGCGCTGAGGGAGACGTGCGGGGAGGGGGGCGCCTTGACATGTAACTTGCAGCGGCACATGTGCATACAGGGCAGGGGCGTTTTAGGGGGTTGTTGGAGTTACAGTAAAGGCGTCACGTGTGTACGGTAGTATGATGTGGTGCAGGGATGACAGTGCATGTATCGAAACAAAGGAAGGGCGTTTGGCGTGATACGTGTGTTTTAGTTGAACTACCTAACAGTCCGTTCGCAACCCCGGACATTTTCGCAGGCTGTCCTGGACGAGCTGTCCGTGCAACCCGAGATTGCCGCGTCCGCGATAGCGCTCCTGCGCTGCCACAAGTAAGAGCCTTAGCCACCGGGCCATCCCGGTGCACGCACTCACGCTGCACGGCAATTGTCACATTGTGCAGCCCTAGAGCGTGCCGCGCAGCACCCAGCATCCCATGCGCGCAAGTTGCCCATTCCAGGCAAGGTCCTTTCCTTGGTGAGGCGACGTTAAGTTGCTTTTTGTGTGGCACCCTCAGGTACCTGTTTGAGAAGCGAGTGTCGGAGGAGGACGGGTCGGCCGACGATCCCTCGGTGGCGGATGAGGCAGCAGCAACGCACACTTAACGCTGTCCCGCCGCAACAACCAGCGTTGGTTGCTTGACCAGAAGCAATTTTACACCGAGCGTCTTTTCGGGCCCTTTCATAGGAAGGGGCTAGCATCTTCTATTGGAAAATTGGCGTAATGCATGTAGGATGATGGGCGCAATGCATTGTGAGGGGCCATGCGATGACACTGGCCCCAGGCCGGGGCTTGTGCATTGAAGGATACCAGGCAGGCTTCCGACGGCAGGTGCCATGCTCGGCGAGGCTACCAGACATGAGGCGTTCAATCCCCGCCCAATAGCGGCCGCCAGGAGCCTGGAGCACTTGATTGGTGAATTCATGGACTGGAGCACGGGTCCAGGGGGTCTGGTGCATTGGGTTCAGTTGTGCGTATTTTTCCCTTGCAGAGCGTTGCATGCGATTGATAGGAACTGTGGGGCTTCACAGGAGGAGGATTGTGTTTTGGCAATGGCGCTGACTGGCACTGGGCTGCAGGCCTGCAGCAAGGGCTGCAGGGGCATGCACGTCTGCCCACGAGGGGAGGCTCAGCACTCGAATGGCGCTCTGTACTGCATGGGGGGAACGTGCGTTTACCAGCGGCGGCCCAGAGGCGCGCCTCTCGACGCCGGCCTGCTTGGCAGTTTGTTTCAGTAAGGCGAAGGGGGCTGTGTACTTATGTTGTGCGCGCGTTGCAGTTAACTATGGGCTTGCTGGTATAGCCGTTGATAAGCGCTTCGGAGTTGCCTTGTGAGCAAGGTTTTTACACGGGGCTATATGGGGTTGCCAGTATGTTCGTGGACGCGTCACCTGCACGCACTGTTGATGTTCCGTTTTGTCTCCAGCTTGCTGCCGGCAGCGTAGGTACCGGTACTATCGCATTTTGCAGGTTATGCGTTTGACTGACATCCTGACGCATATCTGTGGGCTACTCGGCGGTAGCAATTGATCCGAACTAGGGTGACACTGGTGGCGTGGCAGTGCTGTTCCTAGCTGTCTACTTGCTGTTAGACTAGCACCACCATTAGTAGATGAGCACAGCAAGGCTTTGGCGCATTGAGGAGTGGGCCGGATGGCGTCTGCTGCCAGCTGGCTGCTCTTCCGCGGCATACCGGTACATGCAAGGCATGCCGTGCATGTGACCCGTACCACTAACATAGGCATGGGGGTGCGACCCCATCGCGACCCCTACGGTACGGCACTG
>VFQN01001187.1_pt1 | contig 44954 bp, 27 predicted proteins | sample 3512371 | NCBI WGS metagenome assembly VFQN01 (sample SAMN10412370, study PRJNA504923) | tailings metagenome | isolation source: Replicate 2 from Balatoc abandoned mine | place: Philippines: Itogon, Benguet | collected 2017-08-28 | reverse complement strand
CAGTGCCACAATCACCCGTTCAATGATCTGCAGCAGGCAGCGTTCTGGGAATTGAACAGCCTGTTCCAGCAAACGAAGGTGGTCCGCACGCCGGGGACCGAGCGGATGAGAAACGGTATGCCGCGGAAAGGTCCGGCGATTGCCGCCCTGGTCACCGAAGTGGAAGGCGGTCCGATCTATTACGAAACGACGAACGGCCTGATGAAAGTCGCCTTTCCGCGATTCAACGGCCAGGACGTCGATCCTGCCCCCGAAGTGAATCGCCGTCGGGAACTGGCGCGGTTGCTGACAACCAATGACCAGCCACAACTGGCAGCGGCCTTCGTGAACCGGACCTGGGCGCACTTTTTCGGGGCCGGGTTTACGAACCCCGTCGATGATATGGGACCGCGCAATCCGCCGTGTCATCCGGAGGTCTTGAACCTGCTCCGTGATGAGTTCATTCGTAGTGGGTACGACGTCCGGCAGCTCATTCGCTGGATCACTGCCACCGATGCCTATCAGCGGGCAGGTCACAGTGAGACAGGCAACCTGCGGGACGATCCGACGGAAGGGGCGATCCCGCTGTTTTCGCGAGTCTATCCGCAGCTGATGTCGGCAGAGCAGCTCTACGATTCATTGCTGACCGCCACCCGGGCGCATCAGGTGGGAGCGACCGACTGGGAAGTGGCCGAAACCCAGCGGCAGGAGTGGTTGCAGGAATTCGTCTTCTCGCTGCAGAACGATGAGAACGATGAAGCCGAAACGCTGTCCGGCACCTATTCCCAGGCATTGACCCTGATGAACGGCGGCCTGATGCAGAAGGCACTGGACCCGGGAACGTCCTCGTTCTTTGGCGATCTGATGCGATCGCGGCTGTCCGATGACGAAAAAGTCGAACGTCTGTACCAGGCAGCGCTCTCCCGCTCTCCCACTGCCAAAGAGCGGCTTGCCGTCCAGAAACTGGTGCGCGAGTCCGCTGCACATCGCAAATCGCCGGCGGCGAAAGTCCAGGCCTGGCAGGATCTGTTCTGGGCGCTCCTGAACTCCAATGAGTTCGCGATCACCCATTAGAACGTCCACGATTCCGGATGATCCGCTCTCGACCGTCTGTATGAAATCACGGCGGCAAGAGACTGGCGTCCCGCGTCCGATGATACCGGATTGTCTCAAGATACCGGCTGCAGAATGACGAACAGAGAACATGGTGCGCTCCTGTTGCGCACCGGTTCCGTCTGCCCGGCCTGCGTGATCCCGAATGCCCTGGCTGCAGCTTCCCCTGCCAACCGCTGCCCTCGCGACCGCAGGAGCCCTGATCTGCTGGTTGATTCTGGCGATCTGGCATCCGCCGACGATCGGACAACAGGACGTACCCTTCACCGGAATCGCCGGTGCTGCGGCAGTCACGGTTCCGCAAACAACAGTGATTTCGAGTGATACCAGCACCGGGATCACCGTTACCGACCTGGCTGCGGTGTCCGCATCGATTTCCGAACTCGCGGCTGAGCCGCTCAATGGAGAGCCTCCCCTCGCCGACCGGATGCAGGACGAAGTTTCACGGCTGACAAAGTCGCAGACCCGCCTGGCAGAGGAGGTTCTTGAACTGCGACAGCAACTGGTGTCTACATCCGCTTCCGTGCCGGATGTCGCGGCGGTGGAAAAACTGACCGCCGAATGGACGGCGGCCGTGAAACGCCTGGAACAGCAGGACCAGGATCTGCTGGCCAGCGTTGCGGGGATGCAACAGCATCTGGAACAGTGGCAGGCGGAAGCAATCGCACGGAAAGCGGCTGCCGAAGCCGCGCCGGCAGGGCCGCTGGTCAGCAAGCTCTATCAGCCGTTAACGGTTTCTGCCGGGAAACTCGAACCCTTGATCGCGCCACTGTTATCGCCGGGGGTCGGATTTGCCGGATCAGTTCCGTCCCGAAACGGCAGTGTTGACGTCATTCTGTTCCGCGACCGCCAGGAAGTGCTGGACCAGGTCGACCGGTTGCTGATCGAACTGGACCGCCCGCTACCAGGCCTGGAAATCGATATCGCCGCCCAGGAGATTGATCGCGAGACCGGCACACCGCAATCCCTCGCAGTCCCCCTGTCGCCGCAGCAGATCGAGCGGGATGGCCCCAGCCTCATTGTTCCGGAACCTGAACCAACCGGGCAACGGTCCGCCGGGGAACCTCAAGCCGCGCCAGACACGCGGCGAGTGCTGCGCATTACCCCGCGACTGGTCCATTAACCCGAACGATTGATTCGCCTGAAGGGCCAGTGATGAAGTCCTGACTTCCCGTGCGGAGACCTTACAGGATGAGTTCTGCAGGGTGCGATCTATCCTCCGGATTCGTCAACGAGATTTACTCATGAGACCTATGAAGCGATAAGGCCGGAGCGATGTGGGTTATCGCTCCGGCCTGCAGTTAATCGGGGGCATCTGCTACGAATCACCGGGCCTATTCGACCTTGTACTCCATGGCCAGTGAGGAGAAGGCATCGAGGTTCTGGTCGGTCAGTCCCATGTCGCGGACGATTTCGGTTTTCGCGACGCGGTTACCGGTGAGTTCGCGGGCTTCGCAGTTGACGCGACCGTTGGCGTCGTAGCTGTAGGTCACTTCCACGGGTGACCCGGCTGGCAGGTTCGGCGGCAGATCGAGGATGCGGAAGTCGCCGATCAGTGAACAAGCATCGGGATCACGGGCATCGCCTTCCAGAATATAGACGTGAATCGTCTTCTGGTTGTCGGAGTTCGTGGCGAACCGCTGGGTGACCTTGTGCGGAACTGCTGAGTTACGCGGGATCATGATGTGATTGATCTTCCGGCCGCGTTGCTCAGGATCGGAGACCTTCACGCCCAGCGAATGCGAGTTCACGTCGGACATCTGCACTGCCTGCAGTCGTTTCGTGATGGCAGCGCCAACCGCCGACTCCCGGTTTTCGCGGGCTTCCAGAATGGCAGCGTGAATGGCAGCTCCCTGGGCGACGGCTTCTTCCGGACGCAGGTCGCGCGTCGGCGACCGTCCACAGATTTCTTTCATCATCCGCTCGACCGACGGCATGTAGGTCGAACCACCGACGAGCACGACTTCGGTTAGATCTTTCGGATCAACCTTCGCCTGTTGCAGCACCAGTTCGGTGGTGTCCTGGGTGCGCTGCAGCAGGTCGCCGGTCATCCGCTCGAAGTCGTTGCGGGTGAGAGCCAGGCTCAGCGTCTTGCCGCGGAAGTAGACATTGATCGGCGCTTGCGGCTGCTTGCTCAGAGCCCGCTTGGCGTCTTCGCATTCCAGCGTGAAGTTGCGGATCGCTTCCTGATCGGATCGCGGGTCTTCGCCGAATTTGCGAAGGAACTGCTCGGCCACGTGGTCGACGACGCGGCGCGTCCAGTCGATCCCGCCGAGCATCACGTCGCCGTCGGTGGCCAGCACGCGGAACTGCGTGGGAGTGTAGCGGACCACGGTCACGTCGAAGGTGCCGCCGCCGAGGTCGTACACCAGAATGGTTTTGGGGTCCTGGTTGATATCAGTCCGGCCGAGTTCGCCCTTCATCCAGGCATAGGCCAGTGTCGCGGCTGTGGGTTCATTGATGATGTCGACGACGTTCAGTCCGGCGATGCGTCCGGCATCCTGCGTCGCCTTGCGGCGAACATCGTTGAAGTAGTAAGGGACGGTAATGACCGCGTTGGCCACCGGACCGATCCGCTTCTCGGCATCCTGTTTCAGCTTCTTCAGGATCAGGGCGGAAATGAACTCGGGCGTCAGCTTCTTGTTCTGATAGACGACGTAGAAGTTCTTGTTACCCATCTGCCGCTTGACGGCTTCCACGATGTGGTCGGGAGATTCCTGCGACGTGCGTTCAAACGACGGACCGACCACGACCTGGCCGTCGTCGCCCAGCAGCACGACCGACGGCGTGATGTTGCGACCGTCGGAATTCAGCAGGGATTCCGGCTCGCCGTCCGGCTTGACGCGGGCAATGGCCGAATAAGTGGTTCCCAGGTCGATGCCGACCGTCTGCCCTTCCAGAAATTTCATGGATCGATGTATCCCGTTGGCTGTGAATCGATGATGTCATTCCCGGCAAGTCTGGCGAGAACGGCCAGCCGACAGCACAGGATGCGAGGAAGAAATCCTCCCAGGACGTCGTCAGAGAGTTGCATTTTGATGCGGGGGATAGGGGGAATCAAGGATTGAATTCGGTTGCTTTCCGCATTTTCCGCGGCAATCCGGCGATGGACGCGGCAGGCGGTACACCGGTTGCAACGATCCTGCGGGACGCAGCCCCGGTGCCTGCAGATCGCTCTTGAAATCTGCCTGCGGCGCGATACGATCTCGCCTGACCTGGGTGTCGGCAGGCTCGGTGCCTCGCCGGAGAATAGGGAAGACGGTGTGAATCCGTCACGGTCCCGCCGCTGTATTCGGGGACGAACGCTGCAACAGGCCACTGCGGAAGATCCGCGGGAAGGCGCAGCCAGTAGAACGATCCGAGAGTCAGAAGACCTGCCCGGAAGTCAATCATCAGGTCGGCGTGTTTTCGCAGATATCACCGCGACCGTCTGAGTCCAGTTCCCGCGGGGAGTCCGTACACCGCCAGTCATCTGGTGGAACTCATGGACCCGGCTTGAGGAGTGGCAGGACGAGGATGCGCACGTCTGCGGGCATCGCCGCCTGGTAGTGTTCAGCAACGAGGATTGTGCATGTCGTTCCACAACAGGATTCGGTCGCGCCGCACTGCGCGAACCGGTTTCACGCTCATTGAACTGCTAGTGGTAATCGCCATCATTGCGGTCCTGATTGCCCTGCTGCTGCCCGCGGTCCAACAAGCCCGTGAGGCGGCCCGCCGGACCCAGTGCCGCAACAATCTGAAGCAACTGGTGCTGGCCGTCCACAACTATGCGGACGTCTACAACGAGATGCTGATCCCCTACAAGATCGACGATACCAAAGCGATTGCCAATTCGCTGTCCGGATCGTGGACGCAGGCCGGGACGATCCGCTACTGGTTCGGCGTCGTCGACTACGACCAGCCGGACGTCAACCGCCGCCTGATCTTCGAGGAAGGCATTCTCGCACCTTACATGGAACGGAACTGGGCCGCTTACCAGTGCCCGAACTTCGGTCCGACACAGGTCGACGCGACCCGTTTCGGCCGCATGGCGTGCGGCTATGGCTATAACGGCAATAATCTGGGACCGGGAATTGTCTTCGGCTACGACTCCAGCTGGATGCCGTTCGTCGACCGCTCGAAGCCGGTGGCGTACAAGTTCCGTGACGTGCGTCAGCTCACCAACACGGTGATCTTTGCGGACAGCGCGGAAGTCGATTTCAATCTGACGTTCCAGGAAGTCTGGTGGATCGATCCACCGAGCGCCAATTATCCGACGGTCCATTTCCGGCACTCGGATACGGCGAATGTGGCCTTCGTCGATGGTCACGTCGAAACCCGGCCGCGGGCCTTCAAGTACGACGTCCCCGGCGTGAACTACGCCACGGCCGCCCAGGCCGCGAAAGCCGACGAGAAACGTCTTGGCTTCGTCAGCGACGGGCGTTTGCAAGACCCGGTCTATCAGGACGAGTTGTACGACCGCGAATAGGTCGCCTGCTGCCTGGAAAGTTCTGGCCGCCAACGCAGTTTTTGAAACTGCGCGTGGCGCGTCCGGGTGTCCCGGAATTGTTCGTCGTTCCAAAAGTGTGGCACGCCCTGAGTTCGTGAAGGTCGCGGGGCAATTCCGGCGCTGCAGGAACAGGGCTTCCGGACTTGCCAGACATTCCGGAAACCCTGCTCTCAAACATCCCACGCAACGCTGCGAGCCAGTGAAGTCGATTGATTGAGTTGCCAGAAGCCGGGGAAATCTCATCACGGCGGAATCCGGAACCGCGCGTCGTTCTGCAGGAAATGTTGATGTCACGTTCGGTCTGGGGAATGCTCGCGGTCGTTATCGCTGCAACCGGCATGGGACTCGGCTGGCTGATCTGGTCTGGCACCGGTGCGAGACCGGCGCCAAAGCCGGAGCCGGTGGTCTTCGTCTGTCGCGAAAGCGGCGAAGTCTTTACGGGAACGCCGCGTCCGACGCCGGCCGTCCACCCGCAAACCGGCCAGGCCACGTTGATGCCTGGCCTGTACGATCCGGTCAAACAGGTCTGGGTGACAGGTCCGCCGCTGGAGGTCCAGCAGCGAGCGGCCAGCAAACCCAACGCCGCACCTGGCAAGTCCCGGCTGCTGCGCGAAGGCCCGCTGCCGGAGAATGCCACGCCGCTATAAATGCCACGTCGCCACAACCGCAGGAGAAAATGGAGCAGGTGCGGGAAAATTCCGGAGGCGACGGTCTATTCGGGCAACCGGAACACCCGGCGGGCCTTGCGAATGGCGTCCGCGAGGATGTCCACTTCCGCGAACGTGTTGTAGAACGCGAAGCTGGCACGTGTGGTGGCAGTCAGTTGCAGCAGATCGTGCAGCGGCATCGTGCAGTGATGTCCTGCCCGCACTGCCACGCCTTCGCGATCCAGCAGGTCCGACATATCGTGCGGATGCACACCTTCGACCGTGAAGCTGGTGATGGAGCCCTTGTGTTCCGGAGCCGGGCCATGAATGGTCAGGCCGCGAACTTCTGACAGCACCTGCGTCGCGTACTCCAGCAGTTGATGTTCGTAGGCAGCGATGCGGGTCAGGCCGATCTGCTGGACGTAGTCAATCGCGGCGCCGAGCGCCACGATCTCGTTGAAGGCCGCTGTGCCGGCTTCAAACTTTGCCGGCACGTCCGCCCAGGTGGAGTGATCGCGAAAGACTTCGCGGATCATATGGCCGCCGCCGAACAACGGGTCGGTCGCTTCCAGCAATTCCCGGCGGCCGTAGAGCACGCCGATGCCGGTGGGTCCATAGAGTTTGTGGCCGGAGAAGGCGAGGAAATCGATGCCGGTGGCAGCGATGTCGCACGCAAGATGGGGCACGCTCTGCGCGGCATCCACCACAATTTTCGCGCCGACGTCGTGAGCGCGGCGGGTCAGTTCGGCGATCGGGTTCACCGTCCCGAGAACATTCGACATTCCCGTCACCGCGAGAATTTTCGTGCGGGGCGTGAACAGGCTGTCGAGTTGCGTGAGATCAAGCCGGCCGTCGTCTGTGAGCGGAATGAATTTCAGCGAGGCTCCGGTGGCCTGGGCTGCCATCTGCCACGGAACGAAGTTGGCGTGAGGCCCCATCTCGTTCAGCAGGATCTCGTCGCCAGGCTGCAGATGCCGGCGGGCATAGCCGTAGGCGACCAGATTGAGCGCCATCGTGGTGCCCGAGGTAAACACGATTTCGTCGACTTCACGAGCGCCGATAAACCGCTGCACCTTTTCGCGAGCGTTTTCCATCTCGGTCGTCATGCGATCGCCGAGCTGGTGGATGCCGCGATGCACGTTGCTGTTGTATTGCTCCAGACATTCCCGCAGCTGATCGATCACCACTTGCGGTTTCTGGGCGGTGGCAGCGGTGTCGAGGTACACCAGCGGCTTATCGCCTGTTAACTTCTGGTGCAGGATCGGAAAATCCTGGCGGATCTGATCAACGGGGAAATCGGTGGCGGGGGCAGTCATGAGCGCAGACGTTTCAATGGGAGGCATGATCCTGCGGGGAGCAGCCCGGGGACCGCTATCCCTGGGTTTCCGGGGTTTCCAGCGAATACAGCATGGTTTTCAGCACCTTGAATCCCAGCAGTCCGCATTTTTGCCGGCTCGGGGTCAACGGCACCTGCAGCAGATCCAGCATCTCCTTCGGCTGCATCCCCTTCAGTTCCTCGACAGTCTTGCCCTCGATATGTTCGCACAGAATCGACGCGGCGGCCTGACTGATTGCACACCCCTTGCCGTCGAAATACGCTTCCTTGATGCGCCCGGTGTCGACCTGCAGTTGCACGGTGATCTGATCGCCGCAGATCGGGTTGCGGTCGGAATGGGAACACGTCGCCATCGGACACGCCCCCTTGTGATAGGGCGATTCAAAATGGTCGAGAATATGTTCCTCGTAAATCGAATCCAGACGCTCGGACACCACGGCTCCTGTCGGTCACACCAGGCAATTTGAGACGATGTCACATTGTACGCATCAGCCGGGCTGGTTCCAATGGGAGGGTGGATGTTCACGGGGCAGCGGATGCAGTCGTTAACCGGTGCGACTCCGTTCGTTAAAAGATTGGCTGAATCCTCCAGGGTGGCATGCTCGCTCTGCAAGGCGAGCATGAGCTCGGCCAAGGTGGCCCGGAACACGTCGCCGAGGAACACCATGCTCGCCTTGCGGGGCGAGCATGCCACTCGAAAACCGGCTTTCTATTGACGATTGCCTCTTCAGGAACCGTCGCTATGTCCTGCATTCTCTGTTGCGCGCTGCTGCTGGCTGCGGAACCGGTTGATCTGACGACACCGCGGAGCCATCTGGATCGCGGTCGTTATGACGAAGCCGCCGAGTGGTTCGAGGCCCGTCCTGCTGATGCACCCAGGTCAGCAACGGGGTCACTGTTGCTGGCCGAGTTGCAGTTCCAGACCGGAAAAGTCGCCGAGGCGCTGCAGACGCTGGAAGAGGCGATTACGCGGGAACCCGGACAGGCGGTGCTGTTGGCGCACAAGGCCCGGCTGCTCGCGTTTCGCGGGGAGCTGGCACCGGCGGCCGCGGCGGCAGAAGCGGCGCTGGCGATCGAGCCGAATCAGCCGCTGGCGCGACTCGTGCAGGCGGACGTCTGGACAGCGACCGGGAAGCTGCAGGAGGCCAGTGACGGTTACCGCTGGTTCGTGCGGTATTACAACCAGGCCCAGCCGACCGATGCTGCCACCCTGATGGTGCTGGGACAGGGAGCAGCGCAGTATGCCCGCTGGAAGGGGTCGGCGCAGATCTTCGATTTTCTGGTCAACACGCTGTGCGCGGATGCGCTGAAGGACGATCCGGACTGCTGGCAGGCTCATCAACTGGCCGGAGAGCTGTTGCTGGAAAAGTATAATCGCGCGGAAGGCCTGCCGGAGTTGCAGGCGGGACTGGCGATCAATCCGCGGGCGGTCGACATCCTGCTGTCGCTGGCAGCGGCCTCGCTGGCAGAGATGCAATATGACGATGCGGAACGGTTCCTGCAGAAGGCGCTGGAGACCCATCCCCGGCATCCGGAAGCCCTGCGGTTGCAGGCGAAATCGCTGATTTCGCAAGGCCGGATTGTCGAGGGAGAACCAGTCCTGGGGGCAGCGCTGGTCGCTTGTCCGACCGATCAACGGACGATCGCGCTGGTGGCGTATCTTGAAAGCGTCAAAGGACACAGTCCCGTCCCGAAACGGCTGGAACAGTTGCTGGGACAACTGGATGATCTCAGCAACTGGCAGCCGTCGGATTCGCCGTTTGAGACGATTGTAGTCAACCTTGCGAAGGTCAATCCGCGTCCAGGCTACTTCCTGCAGGAACTGGGACGGCTGTTCCAGGGACAGCGCAAGTTGACGCTGGCGGCGATCTGCTACGAACAGGCGATCGCGCGGATGCCGCAGTTGTCGGAGCCGAAGTCCGACCTGGCGATGCTGCATTTCCAGGCCGGTCGCATGGAAGAGGCGCGCAAGCTCCTGGACGATGCCTTCCGGGCCGATCCGTATCACGTGCGCATCAGCAACATGCGGAAGGTGTTGCGCGTGCTGGATGACTATGCCACGGTCTCCACACCGCACTTTGTATTGCGCGCCGATTCGCAACTGGACAGCGTGCTGTCGAAGTACATGGCGGAAGAACTGGAGCGGGTGTATGCCGACGTCACCACCGAATACGGCTTCGAGCCGCCGCAGCGAACGCAGATCGAGATCTACAACAAGGCCCGCGGGCTGGCAGGTCATCAGTGGTTCAGTGCCCGCATGGTCGGCCTGCCCTGGCTGCAGACGATTGGGGCCTCGACGGGGCTGATCATCGCCCTCACGTCTCCCGCCGCCACGCCGGAACCGTACAACTGGGCCCGCGTGATCCGGCACGAGTTCGTGCATGTCGTGACGCTGCAGCAGACCGACTTCAACATCCCGCACTGGTTTACGGAAGCGCTGGCGACACGGGCGGAAGGCTACCCGTTCCCGAAGTCGTGGGACGCCCTGCTGGTGAAGCGGTTCCGGGCGAACAACCTGCGAAACCTGGACGATTTGCATCTCGGGTTCCAGCGTGCCGAGTCGCGGGAGGACTGGGACTTCGCCTATTGCCAGAGCGTGCTGTATGCGGAGTATTTTCTGGAGCGGTTCGGTGACGATGCCCTGCGAAAACTGCTGAATGCCTACCGCGAAACCCGCTCAACCGATGAAGCGCTGCAACGCGCGTTCGGGGTCAGGAAGGCAGACGTGGAAGCCGGACACAAGGATTTCCTTCAGCGGCGGGTCGACCGGTTGCTGGCCAGCAGTCCGAACCTGCCGCTGGACGCAGCTGCGATCACGGACCGATACGAATCGGACCCGAAATCGCCGGAGGTCCAGGCCGACTACGCAGCGCTCTTGCTTGATCAGGAAGACGCTGAACAGGCAGAAGCGATCGCCGCAACTGTATTGAAGTCCACACCCGCGCAGATTCGGGCAGCCTGTGTGCTGGCAGAAGTTCGCCTGCAACAGAAGCGCGAACGGGACGCGCTGGCGATCCTGCAGCGAGCCTATGATCCCGCGAAATTCGATCATCGTCTGTGGCTGCTGCTGGGCAAACAGCAGTTGCGCACAGGCGACAGCCAGGGGGCCTTCCAGCTCTTCCAGCGAGCCTGCGAGCGGGAACCGGAAGAACTCGTCTGGTGGCAGGGGCTGGCCCAGGCAGCCGACCTGACGGACAACCGCGCGGCGCTCATTCGCTGTCTGGAGACCGTCGCGCGTCTGGATGGCGACAGTGCCGCGGCCCGGTTGGAACGGGCCGAACTGGCGCTGGAGGACAAGGACTTTGCCACTGCCGTGGATTACGCCAAACGCGCCCTGCAGGTCGATGTCCTGGACGCCGACATCCACCTCACCCTGGCCCGCGGCTTCGCCGGCCTCAAGGACACCCCGTCTGCCCTCGCTGAATACGACGTCGCGCTGCAACTCAAGCCTGGAGATGCCCGCATCCAGACCGAGCGGCGTCAGCTCGCCGGGGGCGATTCCGCTTCAAAATAGAGCGGAAAGCCGATTTTTCAGCCACGGATTGAACACGGATGAAACACGGATTCAGAGGTAAGGCGAAGGCAAAATGCGTTTGAATTTCTTCTGGCTTAATCCGTGTTTCATCCGTGGCTAAAGAAGCCTTCGTGACCAGTCGTGATTGAGTCCTCCTTTTGGGGTGGCATGCTTGCCCTTCCAGGCAAGCATGGTGTTTTCGGGAAGTCGACAACGCATCAGTCCAAACCGGAAATCATGCTCGCCTTGAAGGGCGAGCATGCCACACACGCAGCGGCTGATTAAGCCTTGCCTCCCGACGGCCCTGCGTTGTGAAATCGCCTGAAATCCTGTAGAATCTGTGGATTCAGACGGTAGCTGGCGCAGTTTTCTAACGCATTGTTGTCAAACAGGTTGCGTTGCGCGTCTGCCGCGGGTCTGGCTTGAGGAGATCAGAGCTTGTCTACGGGTGATGGAGACCAGGATTCGCAGCTGCCTGACGGCGCGAATCCGGATGCGCGGGTGGTGCCCGTCGCGATTCAGGACGAGATGCGGACAAGCTATGTGACGTACGCGATGAGCGTCATCATCAGCCGGGCGCTGCCGGATGCCCGGGATGGTCTGAAACCGTCGCAACGCCGCATCCTAGTGGCCATGAACGACCTGAACCTGGGGCCGAACTCCGGGCGGGTCAAATGTGCCAAGATCTGCGGCGACACCAGTGGTAACTATCACCCGCACGGCGAAGGCTCAGTCTATCCCACGCTCGTCCGCATGGCCCAGAACTGGAACATGCGGGAAGTGCTGGTCGACAAGCAGGGTAACTTCGGCTCGCTCGCCGGTCTGCCGCCCGCCGCCATGCGTTACACCGAAGCCCGGCTGTCGGCCGTCGCCGCGGAAATGCTGGACGACCTGAAACGCGACACCGTCGACTTCACGCTCACCTACGACCAGCGCGAATACGAACCGGTGGTGTTGCCGTCGCGGTTCCCGAACCTGCTGGTGAACGGGTCGACGGGCATCGCGGTCGGCATGGCGACCAGCATTCCGCCGCACAACCTCGCGGAAGTCTGCGACGGCGTGATGCTGCTCATCGACAACCCCGATTGCACGCTTGATGAACTCGTCGACGCGATTCCCGGTCCCGACTTTCCCACCGGCGGCGTCATCTGCGGCCGGCTGGGGGTCCGCGCGGGCTATCTGACGGGACGTTCGACGATCACCGTCCGTGCCCGGACGTCGTTCGTCACCGAAAAGAACACCGAAATTATCGAGATCACGGAGATTCCGTATCTCGAAACCCGCGATCGCATCCGCGAGAAGCTGGAACAGCTGGTCCGCGACGACAAGATCAAGGGGATCTCGCGGATCATCGACCTGACCGACCGCACCTTGCCCCCCTGGCAGGTGCGGTTGCACGTCGTCCTCAAACGCGACGCCGACCGCGACGTCGTGTTGAACCAGCTGTATCAGTTCTCTCCGCTGCAGACGACGTTCAGCATGATCCTGCTGGCGCTGGTCGGTAACCGGCCGCGGACGCTGACGCTCAAGGAACTGCTGCAGGAATTCCTGCGGCACCGCGTGACGGTCATCCGTCGCCGGACCGAGTTCCTGCTGGGCGAAGCCCGCAAACGCAAGCATACCGTCGAAGGCTTGCTGATCGCCCAGATCGACATCGATCAGGTGATCTCCACGATTCGCAACTCACCGAGCCGGGCGGAAGCGAAGGAACGGTTGCAGCTGATCCAGATTCCGGGGCCGCTTATCGCTCGTGCCCTGGGCGAGAATGGCTACAAGTTCTTTCAGGACGAGTACGGACTGCGGGAAAACTACTCGCTGTCGGCGAACCAGACGGAAGCCATCGTCTCGATGCAGCTCGGTTCGCTCGCGAACCTCGAACGCGAGAAGCTGACCGACGAGCATGTCCGGCTGCTGACCGACATCGGTGGTTATCTGGACCTGCTGTCCGACGAAGCCAACATCCGCGCCGTTGTGCGGCAGGATATGCAGGCACTGAAAGACAAGTACGGCAACAAACGTCGCACCGAGATCAATGACGAGGAACTCGGCGACTACGATCGCGAAGCCCTCATCGCCGAGGAACCGATGGTGGTCACGCTCTCACAGCGCGGCTACATCAAGCGGCTGCCGCTGAATACCTACCAGGCCCAGAACCGCGGCGGGAAAGGTATCGTCGGCGCGAAAGCCGAGGACGACGACGCCCTCGCTCACCTGTTCGTGTCCAGCACGCATGCCTGGTTGATGTTCTTCACGAACACCGGCCGCATGTTCCGGCTGAAGGTCTACGATCTGCCGATCGGCAGCCGCACGGCGAAAGGCCGGGCGCTGGTGAATCTGTTGTCGCTGCAGGAAGGCGAAACAGTCGTCAACTGCGTTGCGGTGCGGGAACTGGACGACGAACGGTTCCTGATGTTCTGCACCCGCGGCGGCGTGATCAAGAAGACGAAGCTGTCGGCGTACAACAACGTGCGCGTCGGCGGGATCATCGCGATCGATCTGCGGGAAGATCAGCTGGTCAGCGTAATTCTGGTCTCGCCGGGTGAGGACGTGTTGCTGTCGACCGCGAAGGGCATGTCGATTCGCTTCCACGAATCGAATGCCCGCGCCATGGGCCGCCAGGCCGGTGGTGTGCGCGGCATCAAGCTGACGGCGGGCGACGTGGTCGTTGGTGCGGTGGTCGCAGACCCCGAGTTCAGCCTGCTGACCGTCTGTGAGAACGGCTACGGGAAGCGGACGCCGTTCGGCCTCGGGGGCGACCCTGTGGTGGCCGTTGAGGAAGCCGGCAGCGAGGAAACCACGCCGGACGAAGAAGCCGCCGTTCCTGTCGAGCCGGAAGTCGCCAGCAGCGAGGAACCCGTCGAAGAAGGTGATGAAGGCGATGCTTCCAACAAGAGCTATCGTCGTCAGAACCGGGGCGGCAAGGGAATTCGCGATATCCGCACGACCGCTCGCAACGGCCAGGTGGTGAAGATCGCTGCCGTGCTGGAAGGCGACGAGATCCTGATGGTCACCTCCCAGGGCAAGATCCAGCGGATTCGGGTCGCCGACATCAACGAGATCGGCCGGAACACGCAGGGCGTGCGCCTGATGCGGACCGACGACGACAAGATCGTCTCGCTGGCCCGCATCCCCGCCGACCTCGTCGACGAGCCGGCTCCGCCGGCGGCGGAAGAACCGGCGGAGTAATTCTCCACTGCTGAAATCGCGATCCGCCAGCGACCATCGCTGGCGGGTTCGCGATTCCCTGAAACCGGAAACCGATGTCCAACGACCCGCGCGTCTACTTCGCTGCCGAACGGACGATGCTCGCCTGGGTGCGGACGGGGATCTCGATCCAGGGCGTGGGCTTCCTGGTCGCCAAGTTCGGGCTGTTCCTGCAACTGCTGGGATACCGCGGCCTGCAGATCGGCGGTCAGCACATCTCGATGTTCATCGGCGTAATGTTTGTGCTGGTCGGCAGTGGCAGTATTGCCTGGTCCGCGTGGCAACAGCGCCGGTTTGTCGCCACCCTGTCCTCCGACCAGTTGCCGCCGCGGCATTCCCCGTGGTCCGGCATCGGCCTCGCGACGGTGCTGGCAGTGCTGGGATTTCTCCTCGCGATCTATCTGTCGATCACGTCCCAGATTGCACCGCACGAGGCGGGGGAGGCGTCGCCGCGGTTGTCCTCGACCGGCTTGCTACGAAATCTCGCCAAAGGCGGTTGAATCCGCGAAGGCGCTGCAACCGGCCTCATCGGCAGGTGAATTTCTTTTCAACCCCGATTCAGGGGTTTCACAGCCTGGCCCGCGACTGACAATGACCGTTCTGTTCTAGATTGATTCTGTGACGCGGCCAGTTCGTTCGGTCGCCCGGTGCCTGTTTCACCTCATCCCTCTTCACTGCCAACCTGACGGGAACGCACGGCGATGTCCAGTTCGTGGGCAACTGCCTTGAATGATACGGTCGTGGGGCTGCCGCTCCAGCCGATCATACCGCCAATCGCCGATCGTGCCGAACTTCACGTCCGCTGGCTGAGTGAATGGACCGGCCTGCCCTGGTTCGCGTCCCGCAGCGATCGCGGCGACTGGCTGTCGGTGTCGACGCGCGAGCTGCCACCGCTGCCGCTGCTGTCGCCCCCGCCAGCGATCAAGGGCCTGACCCTGCAGCCGCTGCAGGAATCCTTGCTGGCATACGCCCTCGATCCCGCCGTCATGCAGGCCCCGGATCTGTGGCTGGGCGGCTACGTGTTTATTGATGAACGTTGTCCGCTGCGGGACTGGCTGAAGCTGGCCAGTTGTAGCGGCTGGACCGAACAGCAACTGCGCGAGGCCTGGCATCGAATCCCGGTCTGCAATGCGACCGTACTCGAACGCCTGCTGCGAAACACCATTCACCAGCGGGAAGCGTTGCAGCAGACACAAACCTTGCAGAAGCGGCAGGTCCGCCTCCAGTCATCGGTCGATTTTCTGACCCAGGAACTCAAGCTTTATCAACAACTGATCGTGCAACTCAGCGCGTGGCCGTCGGTCTCGCGACTGGCGGAAGAGACGCTGTATCAGCTGTCGACCCTGTTACCCGCAGACGCTTTTCTGGTGTGCCTGACCGGGCGCGATCAGCCGACCCTGTATTTCCAGGGAGATCCCCGCTTTCGCGAGCCGGATCTGGTACAGGCCCTCGTCGACTTCCTGAACCAGAAGTCTCCGACTCACCCGCTCATCACCCGTGTTCCGGCCTGGAAACATGTCGCGGGCGCCGACCTCATCAAACATTGTATCGGGGTTCCGCTCAAGCGCCGGCAGGGGTGGCTGATTGTCTGCAACCATCATGCTCCGGTGTTGTTGCCCGCACATGCCGAGATGTTGCGGAGCCTTGCCGATGTGCTGACGGTGCCGTTGAAACAGGAACAGTTGCAGTCGGCGAACGAGGAACTCGCCATCGGCATGGTGCATTCGCTGGTCAGCACCCTCGATGCCAAAGATCCATACACGCGCGGTCACAGCGAACGGGTGGCCCGCATTGCCCGGCGTCTGGGTGAAGAACTGGGATTGCCGACCCGGGATCTGGATGACCTGTATCTGGCCGGTCTGCTGCACGACATTGGCAAGATCGGTGTCAGTGACCAGATCCTGCAGAAGATCGAACCGCTGACTGCGGATGAATTCGCGGAAATCAAGAAGCATCCGGTCATTGGCTATGAACTGCTGTCGCCGGTCCGACGACTGCAGCCGATCCTGCCTGGTGTCCGGCACCATCATGAAGCCTGGAACGGTCGCGGTTACCCCGATCGTCTCGCGGGGGAAGACATTCCGCTGATGGCGCGGATCATCGCTGTGGCCGATTCCTTCGACGCCATGATCAGCGACCGCCCGTACCGCCCGGGAATCCCCTGTCAGCGGGTGGAGGCGATCTTTGTGCGCGGAGCAGACCAGCAGTGGGATGGCCGCGTGCTGGACGCTTACTTCAAGGCCCGGACCGACATTCTTGAACTGCTGGAACAGGGTGAGCAGGAAGCGGAGTTCTCGGTCCCTGCCTGGGAATTGTCCGACACCAGCGACATTGAGAGCGAACTGGTGCTGACCAGCAGCCATGCCCGGCTGAAACGTCCGGAACACGCCCGCCTGCAGTAGCCGGTGCGGCCCGGTCTGCTTCTACGAGCGGCGTGTCCCATGACCTGCCAGCAGCTATCGCTTCGGCCGCTTTGGCGAGCTGAGGCTACTACGCGGAGCCCGCACGCCTTCGACCGGACCTGCCATGGGCGGGGTCTCGAAGAATTCACCGTCGTTGACCACCCGCGGGTCGTGAGTCTGCGTCAGGACGCCCAGTAGCTGTTGTTCGAGTTGGGCAGCGACCTCCGCATATTCCGGTTCAGCGGCGACGTTGTGCAGTTGCCCGGGATCATCCTTCAGGACATAGAGTTCCTGACGGGGACGCCGGCCATACGCACGCTCAAAATACGGTTTCCATTGCGGATCATCGCGGTGCAGCACCAGCCAGGCCTTGGACGGGCCGGCGTCGTCATCCATGAACGTCGTGTACGTCTCCTCGGTCAGATCCTCTTCCGTCGGCCCGGGTTCGCGATCCAGGTTGTACGGATTTCCCAGCGGCCAGCGCTCCGGTTTGAAGTTCAGAATGAACAGGTAATCCTGCGTGCGCAAGGCCCGTTGCGGATACGGCAGATAATCATCGCGGGCCATCGAGACGTGTCGCTCGCGGCCCGTCACGACAAAGGTGCGTGTAGCGTCAACGAGCCCGCTTTTGTCGGAGATGAGCGTCGGTTTGAGGCTGCGGCCGGTCATCACATCAGGAATTTTCACGCCGCCCAAATCCAGGAATGTGGGGGCCAGATCCATCAGGTTCGTGAGATCATCGACCACGCGACCGCCGGGAATCTTCGGTCCCTTGATGACCAGCGAAACACCGGTGCCGAAGTCGTACAGGTTGCATTTGCCATGCGGAAAGCCGGGAGCACCGTGATCGCCGCTGATCACGATGACCGTGTTCTCCAACTGGCCCGTCTTACGGACCTCCTCGATGAGCACACCTACTGCCGCATCGAACGCGAGCGCTTCGCCCAGATAATCTGCCAGATCCTGCCGCACCTCCGGAACATCGGGCAAAAAGCCCGGCAGTTTGCCCTGCAGATCATCCGGTTCCAGACCCCACAACGCCTTGCCGGAGCCCTTGATCCACTTGCGATGCACATTGGTCGGACCAAACCAGAAGCAGAACGGTGCGTCCTGCGGCTGGTCGTTCAGAAACGCCCGAAAGTTCTCGCGAACTTCGTGGTAAAGCTCTTCCTTCGCGGCTTCGACCGGCTTGCCGTTGGCCACCATGCGGGTCACGTTCTGTGAGAACTGGTTGAAGCGGCCGCCGGCCTTCTGATACGCATACTGCTGCCGGCCGTAAGGCGCATCTGGCGGCGTTCCGGGACTCCAGACCTTGTACATCTTGCCGATGTGATAGCCGCTGTCACGCAGCAACAGCGGGTATGCAGGGATTGATTCATCCCACTGCGCCCCTTGAAGGATCGCACCACGGCCGGTTCGCCAGAAGTATTGACCGGACAACAGCGAACTCCGGCATGGCGTGCAGGACGGCGCGGTCACGAAGGCGTTGCGGAACAGGACGCCGTCTTTCGCGACCTGGTCGATATGTGGCGTTTTCAGGACGTCGTTGATCGTTCCAGGGCCATCAATCTGCGAGTAGATGCTGGCGAATCGTCCCCAGTCGTCCGCGAAGCAGAACAAAATGTTTGGTCGCTGCGGAGCCGCCCCCAGAGCGGGTGGCTGTTGACCGATGATGATCGTCAACGCAAACGTGGTCAGCGTGCCCAGGACCCTCAAAACTTTCATCACCCTGATCTCCGTCATTGGTGGGCATGTTGCTGTGGTGACAGGCCGATATCCGTTCGTCGTCACCATACCATGCCCGGACGCAGGCTGTCATACTGCGAGGAGGTTAAAGGTTAAAGGCCACGGGCTGAAGGACAGAGAGTGCTACTGTCCCTGAATTTTCTGTCCCTTAGCCTTTAACCTCCTGCTACCATCACCGCAAAGCGTTACCCCATCGAGACGACATGACGACTGGTGAATCCCCTGCGACGGATGCGATTGTCTGGCCGGAGCGGCTCCGGTTTCTGGAGACGACACACGCGACCATCGAAGAGAGCATCGCCTTCGACGAGTCGCTGCTGGAAGCGCACGATCATGAGTCCGGACGGGGCTCGCTCTGGATCTGGGAGCAGTCGTCGCCGGCGGTGATTGTCGGTCGTTCCAATGTGATTGACACCGAAGTCGACGCTGCAGCCTGTGCAGCGGATGGCGTGCCTGTTCTGCGACGGTGCAGCGGTGGCGGAGCCGTGGTCCTGGGACACGGCTGTCTCTGCTATTCGCTGTTCCTGCCGATCACGGAATTCCACCGGCGTTGCGGGATTTCTGCTGTGACCGCCGACATCATGCAGCGACTGGCTGACGCACTCTCACAACCGCGGGAACCGGTCCTCGTGCGCGGCGTCAGCGACATGGTGATTGACGGACGCAAATTCTCCGGTAACTCGCAACGGTGGCGCAAACAGGCCCTGCTGCATCATGGGACGGTGCTGTATGACTTCGACCTGGACCAGATCGCCCGCTATCTGAAGTTCCCCAGCCGGGTGCCCCAGTACCGGGAAGACCGCAATCATCTCGAATTCGTGCGGAATCTGGACATGCCGCGATCAGAGATCATCGATCGCCTGCGCCGCGCGTGGCGGGCGGATTGAACAGAGAGTGGAAACACCTTCAAGCATATTGCCTGATGGAACTCACTCCCGTAGCCCATAGTAATATTCCAGATCGCTGACCAGGCCCTCCCAGTCGTCCATAAATCCGGTCTTCCGGGATGGAACGTTCCTGGGGAGGGAGATTTGCCCGATTTCAGTAAATGAGCCGCGCCACTTCTTATTATGAGAACGCGCATAGCATTTACGGACGACGGGAATCAAACGACCGTCCGGATCCGGTTGAATCCGGCTGGCTGTCTGGAAAAAATCAAGGGCCGGTATAGCGGTGGAGTGCCACTCCAGCAATGCGACGATGTCGAATCCTTCCGTGTGGTGACGGTTGTCAGTCTCCAGCACGAGAGCGGCACCATAGCTGTCATCCGTCAGCCTGACCGCCAGGCAAATCCCGGGAAGATAAATCGGGGGATATCGCTTTTCGGCCTTGCGTTTGAGTGGTTTGGAATTGGACTGGCGGATCTTTGTCAGAAACTCGCGAACCACTTTCTGGCGGTTGGCGAGCGGCTTCGGGCCAGCCTCTCGCCAACGATCCAGGCCGAGTCCATGGTCGACGATTTCCGTAACATGCTGGAGGACATCGTCATCCAGGGCGCCATATTCCCATTGGGCCAGCGCCACGGCGAACCAGAAGACGGGAGCATCGTCGCTGTCGTTCAACGAATCTGCCCAGGCCTCTTGCAGGGCCCGTCGAACATCAGCATGTTCTTTGCCCTGGTTGTATAAACGCCGATAGTCTTGATGGATTTCCTCGGCATCATCATCCGCCAGAATCGAGCTGCCCCATGTCGCCATGACGAAGTCTCCATTCAGAACGCTCTTGCTACATCAAAACTCATCGGCCTGAAACTGGAAAGAGAACCACAGCGCGTGCGTTATCGATGTCGTTCAACAGCATCCTGCGAGGACTCACTCCGGCCGTTGCGGTTGCAGATCCGGAATCTCGCGCAGCCAGATGTTGCGGAACTTCACCGGATTTCCGTGGAACTGCAGCTGCAGCGGCAGCCGTTCGGGATGTTTCTTGTAAGTCGGCGGTTCGTCCCAGGCAGTGCCGCCGAGCAGTTCGGTATGATCCTGAATCAGCACGCCATTGTGCAGTACCGTCACATAACCCGGCTTGAGCAGTTGTCCCTGTTTGTCGAACCGCGGACCGTGAAACACGATGTCATACGTCTGCCATTGACCCGGGCCGCGGGAAGCATTGACCAGCGGCGGTTTCGTCTTGTAGAGCGACCCGGCCTGGCCGTCGAAGTAGGTCTTGTTCTCGAAGGAATCGAGAATCTGGACTTCATACTTGCCCAGGAGATAGACGCCGCTGTTGCCACGCCCTTGTCCCGAGCCCTTGACCTCTTCCGGACTCGCCCATTCCACGTGTAACTGGCAGTCGCCGAAGGCTTCCTTCGTGGAGATCCCGCCGCCTTTGGCGGTCGCTACCCCGTCCTTGACTTCCCACTTGTCGCCGTTTTCCCATTGGGAGAGATCCGTGCCGTCGAACAGCACGATGGCATCAGAGGGCGGGCCGCCGTTCTCACCCGGAGTAACGATCGTAGGTTCCGGCCAGACGATGCCGCTGACCCATTCCTTGCTGAGGGCCAGCGTCGTGGTCGACAGAATCAGTACGGTGACGAGGAGCGGACGGGTGGGCATGATCGAGATTCCAGAGAGCGCGGATTTTGGAAGGTCAATACACACGCGGGGAGACGCCGGGTCGACAAGGAAGGCTGCAGGTTAAAGGCCAAGGGCTGAGGGACAGAGAGTGTGGTTGCCCCGTATTTTCTGTCTCTTGGCTCTTGGCCTTTAACCTTCAACCAGATAGATCCTTGCGACGTCTCCCGACACGGGGAAACTATTGCGCAGCGGCTTCGGCGTCAGTTTTCGCCTTGGCTTCGAGCTTTGCAGAGAGTTCCGGATTCGGCGTGGCGTCGCCCTGTTCCTGGTTGAGAATCCACTTCACTCCACCGGTGACGTGATCGAGAAACATCGGATTCGTCCAGGTGCCTTCGTTGTGGCCCAGGTTGGTCACGAACACCTTGCCGTCGCCGTAGTTCTTGACCCAGGCGACCGGCACCATGTAGGGCCGCTTCGTCTTGCACTTTTCCATGTTCAGACTCATCAGGACATGGCACTTTTCCGGTTGCCAGTTCTTGTACTGATAGATTTCGTCCTTGATCTGGAACTCTTCGCCCAACGGCTTCGTGGCGGGATGCTGCGTGTCGTGGACGCTGATCGTCACGGTTTCGCCCGAACCCCACGGATGCCCGTTGAAGGTGCCGCCGACCATGTCCCAGTAGGGTTCATAGTTGTGGAAGGTGTCCAGGGCGGAATGGAAGCCGATGAAGCCGTGGCCCCTGGTTTTCAGCCATTCGTTGAAGAAATAGTCGCGATCTTCATCAGCGATCGGCAGATCGCCGGTCGTGTAGAAGGCGACGATCTGATAGTTCTTCAGATTCTCTTTGGTGAAGTCGGCGGCGGCATCCTGGGTGCAATGTACGGTGAACAGCCCGGTCTGCTGGCCCAGCTGGGTCATTGCGATTTCAGAGGGGGCGAGTTCCTTGTCGCGACGGTTCACAGAGCCGTGAGTGAACCCCTTGCTCTGGGTCAGCATCAGAACCTTGACGGGTTCCGCGGCGAAAGTGAGAGTTGAAGACACACAACAGGCGACTGCCAGCACAAGCGTCGTCAGGCGTTTCATGGTGCAGAATTCCCCGGAATGGTGAAAAAAGGGACGTCCTGCATGATAGCGTCCACGGGGAGACGCGCAAACGCACTGCGTCTCGGGCCGCCCGGCGGCGAACCACGAATCAGCGGGTGGCGTACAGCTGGACGCGTGGCAGACGCACTGTCACCAGGGCCTGCCAGGCCACCAGCATCAGGATGGCGAAGCCGACGATGCTGGGTGCGAAACACAACCACCAGATCAGGCCCACAATTGCTGCGGCGACCAGCGGATGGGATTGCAGCCATTCGCCCCAGCCCGGCCGCAGAACCAGTACCAGAATTGGCCAGGCAGTCAGGGTCAACAGCGCCCCGGTGACCCAGCGCAGCCAGTGGCGATCGATCTCCCACAGGCGCGCCTCCCTGGACGTTGCGGGCAGCATGCCGTACGCGATGTCTTCGTGACTCGCCAGGAACCTGGCGACCTGCGGCTGAATGAAATCAAACGGGGTGGTTGTCACCGTCGTTGTCGGCAGTTGATCGATCCGGTCGACAATCCGCTTCCAGCGTCCCCGCCGTTCGCTGGCCGAAGATCCCAACACGGCTGGATTCTCTCCCAGTTGCCGGGCAGTGAGCTGATACTGCTGCAACAGTTCATGCTCCAGCTCCGGAGCTGCCGCGCCGGCAGCCAGCTGTAACTGGTCGCTGAGCGATTCCAGACGGAGCAGCGAGCGATCGGCCCAGTCGCCGGCCACCCAGGCACCGGTTCCCCGGATCAGTGACCCGGACGCCGGAAAGACCGTAACTGCCAGTTGACGGATGGAAGCATTCGGAAATTCCGGCCAGTGGTACAGATCGACGGTCAACGGTGCGTAAGATTCCGTAAGGTGATCGTTCCAGATCAGCCAGGCTTCGGAAAACGGCTCGCCGTCGCGACTGGCAATCTGGATTTCCCCGGCCTCACCGCTGCGAGTAATGCCCGCCTGCCGGCCGATGAGTGCAGCCTTGAACTCGACTGTTTCCGGCAAGCGTGTGACCAGAGTTGCCACCGGGTCGGCAAATCGCAAATACGTCATCCCGACGCAGCGGTCGCGCTTCTCGCACCAGATCAGATGCTCGAGCCATTCAATATTCGCCGCTTCCGGTTGGGCAGACACCGGCGCCAGCGGAACCATGACAACGTCCGGCGGCACATGCCACCAGTGCAGGCGATCATTCTCTGCCAGCGCCGGTTCCTGCCAGCGACCTGATTCCCAGTCGCGGGGCAGTGATTCATCAATCGCCGACAGATTGCTGCTGAGCAAGGCCGACTGGGGCAGGCGAATCAGTTCCGCGACCCAGACGGAGAAGCCTTCCGCCAGATCACCGACCGGCCGGGGTAACGGCAACATGCCTGCCCGTAAGGCCGATCGCTGTACCTTCAGACGCAGATTGACCAGGACTTCATCATCGGCCCCGTCGGCGGAAATGATCAGGTTCCAGACGCCATCGAGACCGCGGACAACTTCCATCTCGCCATTGACGACATGCGATTCCGCCCCCAGTTCCCACGGCGACGGGACCACGATCGCGACGGAATCCGACAGTCGCGATTTCGGGACACGCCACAGCGAGGTTGCCAGCAGCGATTGGGCATCGTCGCTGTGGACCATGTGGACTGCCTGGGCAGTCTGTGATTCCACGGCCGTCAGTACGCGAATGGTCGCGCGCCAGTCCGGGTCGATCTGGTCAAAAATTCGCGTTTGCAGCGCGTCTGCAGTCCCGCCCTGTGGGACTTCCGCCTGGGTGACTTCCTGCAGGCCGCGATTGCCCAGCCATTCCAGCTCCACTTTCCGGGGAGATTTCATGATCAGTCGCCCCCCGCTGATCCGCGCGTCCTCGCAGCGTACGTTCGGCAGGGGAATCACCGCCGCCGGATTCATCGGAATGCTGGCCGTGATCTGGATGCGCTGGGTATCGGTCGCGGGATCGAACAGAAAGACCGTGAGCCGCGTGGTTCCCGGGCTGCCGGAGGAGCGGGATTCACTCCAGCGCACGCGTCGCGACACGCCGCCTTCCAGCACGGTGATCGATTCAATATTCAATCGTCGGTCGACGGAAAAGACATGCGTATACAACGGCAGTCCCGAGACGGCGATCTCTCCCTGGATCTCCCATTTCAGCCGATCCCCGACGATGGTCCCGGTCTGTTCCCAGAGCAGGACATCGCGCGGTACCCCTCCCTGCGAGGTCGAAAACGCCACGGGGTTCGTTCCGCTGACCTGGTAGACCATGTTCGGCAGGCGATCTGCCAGCAATTCGCCGAACAAGGGCCGCGCGGAGTCCAGCGAAACCGGAGCCAGACCGGAATCGTCCAGCGACTGGGGCTGCAGTTTCAGTTCGTCCGGTGCAGAGATCGCCCAGAGTCGCTGGCCGGGTGACAGGCTGGTGGCGTCGACCGGATTCCAGCGGAGTCCGGACCAGCGAAATTCCGCCGGGGGACCGGACAATGGCGTCACATACTCCAGGTCGATCGTGACGGGAGCGGTCAACGGTTCCGCGAACTCGATCAAGCCACCGGCAGGCTCGTTGCGACCGGCCGGACGAAATTCGGCGGGCACACTCGCGGTCCAACGGCGAATGACGGCGTTCGCGGGCAGAACAGCGCGCAACTGGCGGGCTGCTCCGGTGCGAGGCTGCAGGATCGTACGGCTGCGAATGTCGATCAGGCTGGCCTGGAAGGACCAGGCTTCCAGGGTATCGACCTGGACTTCCACCGGTTCAGCGGCCGGACCGCTCTCCCTCCAGCAGACGCGGCAACGATCGGTCAGCCCGGCGATCCGGTGAATCGTGGAATCGGCGATAAAGCCGGGGTGACGGGCGGCCTCTGCAGCAGCATCCGGAAGTTCCGCCGGCGGCAACTGCATCAGATCCAGATGCGAAGCCCCGGCGAACGGCATCAGCAGTTCAAAGACGGCCAGACCGGCTTCGCGCCGCCAGGCGTGCTGCCAGTCGAGCGTGATGACGTGTCGGGAGACCAGCGCCGCGCCGGTGGCACTCACCGGCGGCGGAGGCCGCGTCCACGAGATCTGGAAACCGGCTCCCTCGGGCAGGGAGATGACCGTAGCGGGTTGTCCGTCCACCGTACAGGACTGCGTCGCAGCCGGTCCGAACGACGAGACCCGCAGCGGCCAGTGAATCTGCGTTTCTGTACCGGGAACCAGCACTTCAAACCGGGCCGAGACGGACACCCGCTGTCCGGCGGCGAGCGAGGCCTGATAATCGGCGGTTTGCAGCAGCAACCGGGGCGTCGTGGCTTCGGGAGCGCTGGAGGCAGCCACCAGACGGTCCCAGTTGGCTTGAGTCAGATACACCAGCGCGCCCGGTTGTCCCCGTTCGTCCACAGGCACGACGACCACATGGTCTGGATCGGGTTCCGGCGGCAGTGCGTGAGACAATCCCTGCTGAATCAGAAAAATGACCGCCAGCACGCTGATCCCGGTGATGGCGCTTTTGGGAATGGTGAAACTCTGGGTGCTGCCGGTGGGAACTTCCGGTTCCACGTGCCGCCGCGGCCAATGCCACTCCAGCCAACGGGCGGGCACCAGCGTTGCCAGCAAGGTCGCGGCAATCACGCCGCCGACCAGTTCCACAAACGGCGGGTCCGTGGCCACTGCGATGCCGCACCACGCTGCCAGCCACATGGCGCTAAGCCTGGCTCCCGGAGCGATGCCGCTGGCCCGCAGGCTGAGCAACAGCGTCGTCGTCACCAGGAAGACCAGCCAGGACAGCAACCGCAGCCGCTCGGCATTCCAGGTGACCAGATTAAAACTGCCGACCGGTTCCGGGGCCGAGCCGGCATGACGGTGCCACTCGGGCGGAGCCGCCAGTCCGCCGTCCGCCGAGGGGACAGACAGCGGGGACATGACGCGCCGGGGGAGCAGATTCTTCCAGGCATCGGCTTCCCAGGGCAAAAACATGGGCGCAGGTGCCGGATCAGCCTCCGTCGCTCCCGCCTGGCGGCTTAACGGACCGAACAGTCGTTCCGACCACGAGACCGGCCCCGGGGACTGGTCGAAACGAATTCCGGCCGGCTCCGAGGTAATCCGCGCCACCGGGGGCACGGCATATTCCCAGCGAAAATTGGTCCAGACAACATCGGCGCTGACGGGTTGGGGAACCGGTCGCACGTCGCGGAGAAATCCGCGCCGCGCCGTTGACCGGTACACCACCGTCAGCACGCGCATCGCCGAACCGGCCTGCGGCGGCACCGCGATCGAATTCTCATCATCCACCGGCAGCGATTGTCCGTCGAGTTCGATATGCAGCAGTTCGACCGTATCTGCCAGGCTGAATTTCAGCGTTCGCGAATAGGCCGGGATGCGGACGATCGCGCGATGGTAATCAAAATCGTCTTCATGAGCGGAGACCAGCGAACGCAGTTCGAGGCTGGCGGGACAGGGCGATTCCCGCAGCGAGGTGCGATGCGACACGAGCAACAATTCCGCTTGCAGGCCGGAATAGCTCCACTCGCGGCGGCGATGCAGCCGCGTCCGGGAAACTGCGCGGCCGATCTCGGCGGTCGTGAGATCCTCCAGTCCCCGCACGGTCGCTTTGACCGGTGTTTGCTCCAGCGTTTCGAGGCTGACGAGCGCCGTCGTCAGAGTCGACTGGGGCAGATGCACCAGCCCGACTGACATGGGCAACGACAGCGGCTTGGCCCGCTGCCCGCGGATCACCAGCTGCTCAGCCGTCATGGCGGGCAGTCGCAACTCCCACAGTTCACCGGCCACCGGTGCTTCGCGCAGCGGTTGATGCTCCCGGGGAATGCGCGTGCCGGTCAATTGCCATCCGGAGGGCTCCACGATGTTCCAGGCAATGTCATCGCCGGGCTCGCTGAGGTAGACCAGCAGCCGCGTCAGCGGAACACCTCGCGACGGGCGGACCCGCAGTTCGATCGATTCGGTCAGCAAGGCATCAATCGCTTCGGCGTCAATCCGTACATCGGCAGTCACCGGTTGACTGCGCGGATAGACCGAGATGAGGGGGGGCAGTGCGGGATCGGTGGTCGCGAGCCACAGCTGACTGGCAGGGGGAGGCTCGGACGGCCGCTCCAGCGCTGCAGCCGGTGGCTTCGGCCAGGTCAGGAACTGTCGCCAGCGCGCAGGAATCGCTTCCGCAGCCACCAGGCTGTCCCGGGACTGCGGCGCGGCGTAGACCTCGAACTGTTCGCCGCCGCTGACTTCATACAGACGATGCACCGTCTGACAGTCGATCGGTACGAACAGCGGGCACTCCTGCACGGCGGCCGGTTCCGGAGCCCGACGACGGGCATCGATCCGGATGCGGCGATTGCGCTCCGGCGTCAAGGCTTCCAGCAGTTCAATCGCAATGCGGGACCAGCCCGGAGTATCGTCAACCGACTCCCAGCTGATCCGCTCTTCCCGTCCGGTTGCGGACATCGCCCGCACCGTGTTGACTTCCCATCCCTGTGGCACCCGTACTGCCAGCTGAAAAGCGGTCCCGGTGGTTGAGGCCCATTGAATTTCCGCCGATGCTGTCCATTCATCGTGACGGCACGCGAGCCGCGTGAGGACATCGGCGTTCAGCGTGGATCGGGGTCGACGGACTTCCAGCGTCACCTGCGAGGCAGGAACGGTCTGCTGGAACTGGAACGTCTCTCCTTCCGCGGTGGCGAGCAACGGCGATTCCTGACGGCAGCCCAGCGTGCGCAACGAGGCAATCTGCAACGGGCGAATGATCGAGACCTGAATGCCGCCCGAGCGGAAGACACCGCCGACCAGTTCGATCTGCGGCAGGGTGACCACGGCTCCGGGACGCTGCAGGACGATGCCTTCCAGACGCACCTGCCGCATAACGCCCTGCTGGCGGTCCGGCAACCGGGCCCGGATCAGTTGCCGGACGCCGTCGGAACCGGACCGCGACCAGGCGAGCGGGACGTCGCTGCCCCAGGTGATCGAATCCAGTTCGGTGTTGTTTGGAATCGAGAACTGTAGTTCGTCCAGTTCTCCGCCCAGCACTTCCGGCTGGAACATGACCTCGAACCGCAGATGATCTTCCCGGATTCCCGCCGTAAGCTGGCGACGATACAGCACCAGCGGCGTGGATGATTTCGGCTGTTGTTCCTCGACGATCAGGCGGAACGACGTTTCACTGCCAACGAAGACTTCCCATTCCGTCCAGCCGGCCTCCTCGGAACTGGCCTGGCGGACGGATAACGTCGGACTGCGGAGCAGTCTGCCTGCGGGCAGACGCAGTTTCATCGTACTGGTCAGAGCCATCGGCAGACGGACATCGAAGGTCACGGTCCCCGCGACCATCTGCCCGCCCAGCGACCACGCACACGTCCACTCGGCCTGCGGAGGATCGGCATACACCCAGAGCTGGCCGTCGTCCGCAGCTCCCCAGATCAGCGGTTCGGCTGATCCCACGCGGGTCAGGGCCGAGATTGCCAGATTCATGTCCCTGACTGCCAGCCAGGTCGCCTCCTGTTTCCGGCTGCTGATCCGCAGGGTTCCCGTACCGGCGGTCAGCGATGATCCCACCAGCGTTGCCGTCAGGTCGAGGGATTCAATCACCGCCTCAGGCAGCGATTGCTGTCGGGGCCGCAGCGCACTCCACCGGCGTTCAAAGTCAGCCCGCGAGACGGCGATCAGTCCGTCCGTAAATTTCGGCCAGAGTCCCGGAGAGTCCGCAGGAACGTCGATCCGTTCCAGTTCTTCCAGCGCTCGTTGCAGGGACGTCGCTGACACTCGCGGCGGTTGGTCTCGGGGCGACACGACACTGCCCGCTGCGGCACGGTCCGGGATCACCGGAGACTGGGCCACCAGAGGCGGTATGGACAGCGACTGTATTGCTGGCGACTGCGAGACCCGGATCGGTGCAACCGGGTCTGGTGAATCGGAGCCTGATGAGCGGGGGCTCTGCGCGGAACCGCTCCGGACCAGCGCAAACCCGATGAGGGCGAACCCCAGGACGACGCAACAGAATCTGGCTCGCCAGCCCCTCATCCCGCGTGACTCTCTACAGCGGAGCGGGTGCGGGTTTCGTCGGATTTCGGTTCCCGAAAAATCGTCGCCGAGTCGCCACGGACGATCAGGCTGTGCGTGGCAGCGGATCCATCGACGCCGGGACTCTTCAGTTCGCTGGGATGAGTCGACAGCGTCAGGATCGTGCCGGCCGCACGTCGCCAGGCCCAGTATTCCTGCAATCCGAGCAATCCGGCCAGTCCTGCACCAATCAGCATCGGCTGCAGCAGGACTTCAAACTGGGGCAGGAACCACAGGGCCGCGACGATGCCCACACATAGCAGACACAAGGTCGCCAGCACGGAACGCAGGACCGGGAGCTTGATAATGACGAAGCCGATCATGAGGGCGAGGCCCGCTCCGGACAGGAACGTGGTGGCGCTGCTGAGCAAGCGGATTTTCAGATCGTTCAACGGGCCCACCTGGCTGAACAGATACCGGTGCGACAGCCGGTTGCGTTCGCTCAGCGAAGAGGGAGCCGCCGAATCCGCCGCCAGCCAGCTCTGGACATCGGCATCGCTCATCACCGGGACGCGATGCCACAGCAGGCCGGTCCGCGTCCAGCGGTACAGCGGCGACAGTCCGTCTGCTGCGCGGAACAGATGCTGGTCGGACGGCAGGGTCACCGTCCACAACGTGCGCGTCGCCCAGCGGCATTGTGGAATCCGGGGCATGTGGGTTTCCACCACCGGCGAAATCCCGCTCACCGGTCTGCCTTCCCGACGATACTCCAGCGTCAGCAAGCGTTCTGCCGTGCTGGAACCGGCATCCGGCCACGGCAGCGTGTAGCGGCGCGAACCCTCGGGAAATTCCAGCAGTTCCGATTCGGGAACGCTCAATCCATCCCAGGCGAAGCGGGTCGGGATGGCATCGGCGGGCAGTTGCACATTCAGGTGCGGACCCGAACCGATCAGCCGCACCTGCACATGATAGGTCTGCAGTCCCTCCCGATCCGCAGTCAGACGGACGGCAGCCCGGGTCGCCAGGAACTGTTCTCCCCCGGCGCCACTCGTCGGCGACAACAACCCGTTGAAGGACTTGACCGCGGGCTCGGCCGACCAGCGCGACAGGCCGTCGTCCTGATGTTCCAGTTGCCAGTCGTTATCGATGGCGGCGATCTGGAACCAGGCCGGCCGCGCGGCTTCCAGCACATTCGCGGTCAGGGTTCCCATCTGGCTGGTCAACAACGGAATGGAAATCTGCGTGTCACGGTCGGTCCACAGTTCTTCCGGCAGGGCCTGCTCCCAGCTCGCTTCCAGGTCCACCTGACCGAGCGTGGGCTGCGGCAACGAGATCCGGGCCAGACGATCGCGCGAGCGTTCGATGGCCGACCAGGTCGGCAGCAGTTCCAGCCCCTGATAGGTGAATCTCACAGAACGGGCGATGGATTCGGGCACCTGGATCTGGAAATCGGTCAGACGCTCGTACTGCACCTGATGTTTCAGGCTCTGGCGGATCGCCAGCTGACGTCCCTGCAATTCGAGCTGGGTCTGGCTTTGCACGCGGACCCGCAGCGGTTGCGGCGTCACGCTGACGGACACCTGCCGCTCTTCGGTTTCGAGACGAAACTGTTGTACCGGCAGACCGGCGATAAAACCGAGTTGTTCGGAAGAGACTCCGCCATCGTCAGAGACTGGTCTCAGCGCGGTCTCGCCCGTGGGAATCAGGTCGGCATCAACGTTTTCTGCATGGAGGAACGCGACCCGGGCAGTCGCGGTCGAGGGGCCCAGCAGCCGCGGCAACACGATTTTCATATCGCTGCCTTTCGGAGTGGGGCAGCGGGCGCTCAGCCGCAATTCAAACGACGGCGGGGCCTTGTCGTTGATGCCGACGTTGATGCGACCGCTGTCGCTGGTGTCATCGGTCGACAGGCTCGTGACCACGTTCCCGGCCGGTTGCACCGATTCCAGTTTCCACCCGGCGTTCCGCCAGCCTGGCCATTCCAGCGCCAGCTCGGCGAGCTGGCCGCGAAAGGTGCGAATGTCGTAGCGGCCTTCCAGTCGCAGCTCATCCCGCGTGGCATACAGCACAATCAGCGGCCGGACGTCGAAGAACGGATCGACCTTCTGGAGTTCCAGCGGCAGACGGAACGGTTGATCGAAGAACCGGTAGGCCCGGACCACTCCGGAACCGCCGATCGAATTCCGCAACTCTCCGGCATTCATCCGTTCCAGATGCGGATCGTTGGCTTCCGAGATGGCCCAGCGCGCGCCTTCCGCCGACATCAGACCGATTTCGCCGGATTGTCTGCGGGCGGAATCGACCTGAAAACCCTGCAGCAGGGTTCGCTGGTTCGACGACTGATGCAGACGCACGCTCCATTTCACGACGACATTACCCGACGTCGGATTCTGCAGTTCAATGGTCACCCGGTCCGGATCTTCCGGATCGATACGCCGCTCGCGGATATCTGATCCCTCAACCTGCAGCAGATCGCACTTCGGCGGCAGCCGGACCGTGAATTCGCGGAAGACTCCCTGCAGCGACTTCACATATTGCGTCGCCTCGACCAGGAAGCCCGACGATGAACCGCGCACGAGCATGGCCGTGTTGACTTCCAGCGTGGTCCGCTGATCAGTCGCCGATGACGTCGGCTGCCATTGCACATCCATCCGCGAGCCGAAACCCGCCGCCCGGACCTGGGTCGAAGCCGCGTTCAGAAAACGCGTTTCCAGAATGACCTCTTCCGGAACCTTCAGCACCGGCGCTGCTTCGGGCACGGTCAACTGCAGTCGGGACACCGGAGCGGAAGGCAGCGTCAGCTGCAACCGTCGCCACGGAGAAATCCGGCGAACCGGCAACAGCAGCTTCAGCTGGAACTCGTAGCTGCCGCTGGCAGCAATCTGCCAGCGATAGCCCTTCTCCGGGTCCTTGTCCACGAACATCGGCGGCGTCGGGCCCTTGATGGTGGAGGCCTCGATCACGGCTTCCGTCAGTCCCAGCGGAAACAGCAACGGTTCGGAAATGTTGCTGGCCTCGATGCGAATCGTCGCCAGCAGGTGCGCAAACTGTTCGTCCGTGTGGCCATCCAGATCGATGGACGCCACGGACAGCATGGCCCGGTTGGTCATCAGCGGCTTCGACTTGTCTTCCAGCCAGCCAATGAATTCTTCCAGCGTGGCATCGTTCCGGACCGGCACCACCTCGCCACGATCATTCTTGATATAGATGACTCGCGCTTTGGGCAACGTGCTGGATGAGGCAGCCCGGGCTGCGCCCGGTTCAGCGGCTGTCGGTGTGATCGGTCGCGAACCGGATTCGGTCGCCACCGGAGTTGCTGATGGCGCAGAACTGGCAGCTTCCTGGGCTCCAGCCGGCTCCAGGAGCCAGCTGGTTAACAGCATCGCCAGAACCAGCCAGCGCCCGACCAGCAATCGCTGAATTCCAGAGCCTGACGCTGCTCCGGACAAGGCAGGCACCGGACCGGAGCCGTGAAACGGCAATGCGTCGCTCCCAACAACAGGCTGACGCCGCTGCTGCACAACGCTCGCTGGCGCGAACTGGCTCAGATCTGTGGCTCGTGTGCCCAGCATAACACCGTTCTGTTGAGGAGCGTACGTCCGCCTGTGCCTGCCAACCGCTGGCAGGCCAGTTCGTACCCCCGGAAATACCTCAGGATTCGCGACCATTCCCGGAACCCGGCCGGCGGAACTTGCCGCCGGCGTGAGCTTCCCTCGCCCGCTGTGGTGACCACGTGGCACCAGTCCTTCGGACAGAGGAAGTCAAACGCCGGAAACCGTGAAAGGCCTTCACTCTCCGGATTCTCCTACTTTAGTCCGCGAAAGTCACCGGAAACAGCGCCGTTTAACGCTCCGGCCGGATTTCCGGCAGAGCTGCGAGAACCCGTCCCGATCCGGCGACACAACAGCCACGAAACAAACGTCCACAATCAGGGCGCCAGCTTCGTGGTGCCCGGAGTTCAGAACTCCTGCTGCCCCGGTATTACTTCTCGCTACGCTGGAAGTTTTCGTCATGCGGGCGCGGTTTTCTGACGTCGCGGCAAAAAATGCCGGATCCGGATATCGCAACTGTTGGGGAGACTGTAGCGGCAGGAATCATCGCAGCGACGATACCTGCCCTGCCTTGCCGATGCTGGAAACGGTGAGAGCGGCGCTGGCGACCGGCTGACCGGCGATTTTCGCCCGATCGGTCGATCAATTTCTGCCGGGCAGGGTAATGCCCGACAGCGAGATTTCAGACAACGGAAGCCGGCAACGGGAGACAGCAGTGGCGGGGACATCCGTCCACACGGCAGTCGGCCACTGTGCCTGGACTCGCGGAAACCAGTGCCATCCACGTTTGCGGGCGAATGGAGTCCTCAACGCCCTGGTCGGAGACCTGCACCATGATCCACAGATTTTCGCGATTCGGCCTGTTCGCCGTTCTGTTCGCTGCCGGCCTGCCAGGCTGTTCGCTGCTCGGCAACACCTGGGCAGATCGCAACCTCGGTATGTATGTTGGCAGCGACAGCTACTATCCCGACTATGTCAACACCGGAGGCTACTACACGCCGTCTTATAAAAAAGGCGGTGCCCGGTGCTTCGGCTACGTGCCCGCCTACTTCCCGGGTTGCTATCCCGGCATCTACGGCGGCTATGACCACTTCCAGAAAGGTGCTTCCGGCTGTGACGCCAATGCCCCGGTCTGTGATCCGGTCAATCCGTAGCCGTGACAGACAGGGCCTCGACGGGAATCAACAGTTCCGGCATCCCCGCGCTGACTGACGTCTGGCGTCTGGAAGCGGTTTGAGTTTCCGGAGTTGGGTGCAAAGTGCGGAGGCCTCCTGTCGCGCGGCTTCACTCCGGAGGAACTTCCCGGTCTCCTGGAACCGGTCGCAAATCCAGACAGAGCAGTTCGCGCTCGTTTCGCAGATACAACCTGCCCCGGGACAGTGCCGGGGCAGAATAGCAGGGCGTGTCCAGCAACGGGTCGGTCATCCACAGCTGCTGCGGCTGCGTACCGCCGGGAAGATAACAGGCGAGGTGGCCGTGCTCGCCCAGCACCAGGATGTGACCGTCCGCGAACAGGGAATTGCCGCGGCACAGGTCGGTCGCGTCTTCCCAGAACTGTTCCCCGGTTTCCAGATCCAAACTCCGCAGCACGGCCGATTTGCGTGAGGTCACGCCATACAATCGCCCGTCAACGTGCAACAGGTTCGTGTACTGGGAATCCAGCACCCGGCGATGTTTCCACAGTTCACGGAAACTGCCGTCGGGCCGGATCTCCAGCACCACGGTTCCCGGTCCCGGACCTGAAGTCAGCACCACCCGGTCACCGATGACCAGCGGAGTCACGGCGTTTACCCGTTCCGGCGTCGCCTGAATTCCGAACGGATACAACCAGCGAACCTGTCCGGTAGCAGGGTCCAGCGACTCCAGACCCTTGTCTGTCAGCACATACAGGCACTCCCGCCCGTGCTGCCGGGCAATGACCGCCGTGGTGTAGCCGCGCCCGTCATCCGTCGCAGTCCAGAGCGTCGTCCCGGTGGCAGCGTCCATGGCCACAATTCCGCAACCGCGCCGACCTCCCACATTGAGGAACAGCCTCCCTGCCGACAGCCGCGGACTGCTGCCGAACCCGAATGCCTCGACCCGGGCATCAAATTCCTGGAGCAAGTCCCGTTGCCAGAGGTGCCTGCCATCGGGCCACTGCACCGCGCGCAACAGACCATCGGCCGAAACCGCACATACCGTCTCAGGCCCGCAGGTCGGCGTGGCATACGGACCGTGGCTGTAGGGATATTTGCATTCGTACGCAGTCGGCACCGTTGACGTCCACAACGTCTCGCCGGTGTCTGCTGCGCAACACTCAATGACGTCTCCATCACCGATTCGCTGCTGGATGATCAGTCGCCCATCCCGCAAGACGGGTGCGCTGTAACCGCTGCCGACCGGCCGACGCCACAGCACCGGTGGTCCGCGATCATCAAAGTCCCAGCGCAATCCGGTGTCCTGCGCATGGCTGTTGGCTTCCGGACCGAACAGTTGCGGCCAGTTGGTCGTGACTGGCTTCACCGGTTCCGCGCGGACCCGATCCGACCTTGCGGGTTTCCACGGCGAAATCGCCGGCCGCCTCTCGCACGCGAACAGCAGGATGAGACATCCCCAGACGAGAACTCGTCGCAAGCAGACCACATCGTTGTTTCCAGCAGGGACGACTGTGGAGGAATTCCCCCGCGCAGCGATCACCTCGCTGGCACTGCGGAATCTAATCGGCGTCGGTGAAGTTCGTGTGAATTAACCGCATCAGGACCAGGCAGCGCGTCGCCCCCGGCAATCAGGACTGTTGCCGTGCACGACTACTCCCGATCACGCGGGAAACAGATCTCCAGGTCTACGGTCGCCACCAACCCGAAGCGGCAGCGAGAGTCCTGTTTTTCGCTCCCTGACGCTGATGGAAGACGTCCTTCGAGAACTCAGGGTATGCCCCAATTGAACGACTTCTGTTCTGCAAATGCGCCACTTCAAAACCGGCGCTGCGGGCTAATCGATCTCTCGCGCAATTTCTTCCCGACCGGTCAGAATCTGAGAGGGGCCGTACTGCGGCTGCCAGAGAAACCGCCACGGCGTGACCATAACCCGGACATCATTCTCCGGGTTGTCTTCGTTCCGGTTGTCTTCGTTCCGGTGGTCGTTGATCCCGTCGTGATCCGTGAGATCAAGTGCCACTTGCAGGCGCACGCGCGGGGACGGATACACGGGTACGCCCAGTGAGGTCAACGACCAGCGATTCGGCTCGACCAATACGGAGTCCCAGGCCCATTCGCCTGCCATGCCGATGTCCTGCAATGACGGTTCGACGCAGGCGGCCCGGGCGGCGGGCGGCAGGTTCGGCACGGCAGAACGGGGAATCCAGATCCAGACCTGTTGCAACGGGGGCGTGTAAACGGACCACGCGGGCCAGGCATCGCAGCCGCCCCACGGATACGCCAGTGGCCACAGTCCGGCAGCAAGCATGATCGCGATCGCAGCCGCATTTCCCACATGCCGGAATCGGGCTTCGTGGGGTGAAGGCGGTCTGATGCCATCGTCCGGATCAGCGTCTGTCCCGAAAGAAGTTGTCGGCCGGGCGAACAGGCAGGCATTCTGGATCATGAAGAACAGGTTCCAGCCCAGGACGCCTGCCGAATGACCGGCGCCGAACGGTCCCAGCAGCAGCAACAGGCTGCCGTGCATCAGCCACGACAGCCACAGACCGTAGCGACGAAACCGGCGAGAGGCCAGCCCCACCGCCGCCACGCCTTCCAGCAACGGCAACAGTCCCAGCGCCACCCCGGGTACGGTCACCGGCAGCACGTGCGGCCATAACGCTTGCAAACGGGACCAGAACGGCTGGAGCAATCGCGGCCCGGTCTCCATCAGAAACAGCGGGTCACACTTCCACAATGCCGACCAGGCATAGATCGTGATCACCAGACCGCGCCATAGCGACAGCCAGCGGCGGTCATCCGTCAGGCCCAGCGTCAGGCTTAACAGGAACACCTGCCAAGCCCACGGCTGCAGTCGGTTCCGGTCCGCCAGAAACAACAGTCCCAGGCCCCCGCACAGGATCAGCGAGCCACCGGAGCGTCTCGCCGGTCCGGGGGCAATCAGCAAGCCGAGTCCGGCCAGCACCACAGCCACGAGGGCGCCCCATTGCAGGGCAGGAGCCGCGAGGGCCGCTATTCGCGGGAATTGTGGAAAGACCTGTTGCGGAATCCACAACCACCAGGTGACCGCCATTAGCAGCAGGAGTCCTGCGGACAGGAGACGAATTGCCAGCGGACCCGGTCGTTTGCGGTCGTGCAGATGCATGGTCTCACGAAGTTCGTCATCTTCCGGCGTCATCCGGACCATTGTGCCCGCGTCTGCGACGGATCTCCAGATCGCACGCGGCTCTTCAGTCCGAACCACAGCCGGCGCCGACTTCCGCCAAAGTCGCGGAAACGTGGCGGTGGAAATCTGCCCGGCGGCACGGGAACTGCATCTTGGGAATTATTGCGGTGAAATAATTTTTGTTGACGAAGCTAATTGAGCATCTAGAATTGAAACAAACGTTTGATTCAAGCGAGACGTGCGGAGCGCTGTCCCATGCTCGACGATACGAAACAACGACTGCTGAACTCTGCCGGGCAAATCTTTGCGGACAAAGGCTTTGAAGCGGCCAGTGTCCGGGAGATCTGCCAGCGGGCAGAAGCGAACATCGCAGCGGTCCATTATCACTTCGGGGACAAGCAACAGCTGTATGTCGCAGCAGTTCGCACTGCGCAGTGTGCGCAGTCTGACCAGATTCCGTTTCCCGAGTTTAACCCGGCCCAGCCGGCCACAGAGCGCTTGCGGGAATTCATCGGCACGATGTTCCGGCGAATGCTCGATCGCGATCGTCCGAAGTGGCATTTGCAACTGATGTTACGAGAATTGTCCCATCCGACGGAGACCTGTGAGACGATTGTGCGGGACTACATTCGACCACTCGCCGCCACCTTGAAAAGCATTCTGGCAGATTTGCTGCCGCCCGGGACCGACGAGCTGACCCGCTGGCGAATCGGCTTCAGCATCATTGGCCAGGTACTGTTTCACTACATCCATCGCCCGGTGGTGCAATTGTTGATGGGACCGGAAGCGTACGAAGACATGACCATTGACGTGCTGACCGACCACGTCACCCGCTTCTCGCTGGCGGCGATCGGTCACGGCAGTCCCCTTCCCTGAACACGTGTGGACACCCCCGCCGGATAACGGAACTGTCCGGTCAGCGACCTTGTCAAAGCGATTTTGAACCGGAGGCGAGATCATGAACTGGGTTGCCTGGAAGATGCTGACGGGAGATACGGCCAAGTATCTCGGCACCATCTTCGGTGTCGCGTTCGGAGTGCTCCTGATTGCGCAGCAGTCGTCAATTTTTGTGAGCCTGCTGCGCCGGACGGCTTCCACCGTACTGAACGTGCGAGATGCCAACATCTGGGTGTTCGAGGAGTACATGCAGAACACGGAAGAGATCAAGCCGATGTCCGAAAGCGATCTCAACCGGGTCCGCGGTGTCCCGGGAGTGGCGTGGGCAGTGCGGTTCTTCAAATCCCAGACCCGCGCCCGTAACCTCGAGACCGGTGAGTTTCGCCAGGTGATTCTGCTCGGACTGGATGACACGACGCTCGTCGGCGCGCCGGTGAAGGTCATCGCCGGTTCGCTGGCAGATTTGCGCCGGCCGGACGCTTTCATGCTCGACAAGGCCGGCTATGAATATCTCTTCGGGGCCGGGGAACCAATCCGTCTGGGGCGGGTGATGGAGATGAACGACTCCCGGGCCGTGCTCGTCGGCGTCGTTGACGTGCACGCTCCCTTTGAAACCTTCCCGATGGTGTATACGCGGTATTCCCAGGTCACCCGTTATCTGCCGCCGGAGCGCAAGATCATGTCGTTCGTACTGGCAGAACCCCGCGAAGGACAATCTGCCAGGGCCGTGTGCGATCAGATTCATGCACAGACCGGCCTGATGGCTAAAACACGCTCCGAGATGATCTGGTTCCAGGTGGGTTATTACCTCGAAAACACCGGCATCCCGATCAACTTCGGCATCACCATCATGCTGGGGTTTATCGTAGGTACGGCAATTGCAGGTCAAACGTTTTATTTATTCACGGTCGAGAACATCAAACAGTTCGGTGCCTTGAAAGCCATGGGCGTTACCAATCTCGGGTTGACCGGGATGGTGTTACTCCAGGCGAGCGTCGTCGGCATGATTGGCTATGGGCTCGGGATCGGCATGGCAGCACTGTTTTTTGAGTCCACCAAAAATCTGATTCACCTGGCAGGCTTTTATATGCCCTGGCAGGTCGCGCTACTCGCAGCTGCTGCAGTCTCATTAATTATCGTCTGTGCCAGCTTCGTCAGTCTGCGTCGCGTCTGGGTACTGGAACCAGCCATCGTCTTCCGCTGATAAATCCGGAATACCTGAGTCATTAGTCCGAAGCGTCACAAGGATGTAACAGCAACGTGAATCTCGCGGAAGCTACCACTGAGTCGTGATTTCGCATGGATTGAATTCCTGTGTCCTTGCGGGTGATTCAGGCGTGTTGAAATATCCCCCTGCAATAGCTCTGGAAAACAGGTCGCCCCCATGACCGCCACCCTTACTGATCCGCCTGCAAAAATGACAATGCCGCAGAGTACCGCCACCGCGCAACAGGCAGAGGCCGGCGTGACCTGTCGCGGGATCGTCAAGGATTTCGGAGAAGGCGATACGAAGATCCGGGTGCTGCACGACATTGACCTGGATGTGCAAACGAGCGAACTGTCATTGCTGGTTGGACCGAGCGGTTGCGGCAAGACCACCCTCATTTCGATCATTGCCGGCCTGCTGTACCCGACGAAAGGAAATGTCAACCTGTTTGGTACGGAACAGTCAAACCTGCGCGGGCGGAAGCTGGTGCAGTTTCGGGCAAAGAACGTCGGGTTTGTCTTCCAGCAGTACAACCTCTTGCCGGCCCTCACTGCTGCAGAGAATGTGGCAGTGCCGCTGTTGATTCAGGGAGTCCCGCGATCCCGGGCCATTCAGCAGGCGAAAGCCGTGCTGGAAAAAGTAGAACTGGCAGAGCGTGCCGCTCAAAAACCCTCGCAGTTGTCCGGCGGACAACAACAGCGGGTCGCGATTGCCCGCGCGCTGGTCCACGAACCACGACTGCTGGTCTGTGATGAACCGACTGCTGCCCTGGATGCCAAATCAGGACAAACTGTGATGGAGTTAATTCGTGAAGTCGCCGTCAAGCCCGGGCGGGTCGTGATTGTCGTGACTCACGATCAACGTATTTTTGATTATGGCGACCGCATGATTGAAATGTCGGACGGCCGTATTGAGAAAGTCCATGCGATTAACAAGGAATCAGGAACAGATCGCCCTGACCACGACAGTCAGTAATCATCAGCCTTACCAGAAAACTCCGTCATTGTTCCGATGCCGGAATGGCAATTGTTACATATTACACAACCACGACATTTAAACCCCGGAATGTCACTCCCATGCGGTCCTACTTACTTCCCATCCTGGCGACCATCGCCTTCGTGTTTATGGGCTGGCACCTGCTCCGTACGAATCCGGCCGAGCCGGCCGCTTCCCCACCGGTCCAGCCCGCGCGGTCTCCTTACAACTCCACGATCGCCGGATCGGGCATCATTGAGCCGCGCTCGGAGAACATCGAGGTGGCAGCGGTGGTGCCGGGAACCGTGGCAGAGGTCTTTGTGCAGGTCGGTCAGAAAGTGCCGGCCGGAGCACCGTTGTTCCGCCTTGATGATCGCGACCGCAAGGCCGAACTGGCAGTGCAGAAAGCACGCGTCGCCCAGGCGGAGGCCCAGTTGAAACGCATGAAAAATATGCCGCGCAAGGAAGACATTCCGCCAAGCGAGGCCCGCGTCAATCGGGCAGAAGCCGATTTGAAAGCGAAGAAGGATGACATGGAGCGGATTGAGCCGCTGGTCGCCCAGAAGGTGACTTCCCAACAGGAACTGATCCAGCGTCAACAGGCCTTTCTGGCAGCCCGCGCTGAGGCGGAACAGGCCAAAGCGGAACATGCCAAACTGCTCGCAGGTGCCTGGGATGAAGATCTGGCGGTTTCCGAGGCAGAGCTGGTGATGGCGAAGGAAGCGGTCAGCCAGGCAGAGGTGGAACTGGATCGACTGGTTGTGAAAGCGCCGGTTGACGGCAGCATCCTGAAAGTCGACGTCCGGCCGGGGGAATATGTCGGCACCCCGCCCGGTCAGCCACTGATCATCATGGGCGATATCGATGTCCTGCACGTACGGGTCGATATCGACGAACAGGATTTGCCCAGGTTTGAACTGGGTCTGCCGGGACAGGGTTTTGTGCGCGGAGATGCAACCACGGCTTTGCCGATGAGCTTTGTGCGGGTCGAGCCGTACGTCGAACCCAAGCGGTCACTGACCAATGCGGGCACCGAACGGGTGGATACACGCGTGCTGCAGGTGATCTACGCGATTGATCCGGGGGCGGAAGAGATTTTCGTCGGGCAGCAGATCGACGTGTTCCTGAAATCCGACCCATCCAAAGTCGAAACGCCGCCGCTCTCGACTGCCGGTCTGAAGACCGTCTCCACTGCCAGCCGTGAATAAAGACAGACGCCGTTTTCAGCCTCATCCCGAGGCGGCGGCCTTGAACCGCCGGGAAGGGCGGAGCCGCAAATCCGGAAGAGCACAGGTACTGCCCCGAAATGTGGCGGAGCTCTGGGAGTCGCAAAAATCGGGAACCATCGTCCGGTATTTTCTGCATGAGTGACGTATGCTTGAAAACATGTCAGAATCCGGGAGTGGCGATCACAGTGATTTTCGCCCGCACGTCAGGAATTTCCGCCCGGTTTCTCCGGCATGTCCACCTCGTCGGCCCTGCATAACTGATGGCCCCGCATGATTGATGTGCAATCCCTGACGAGAGAGTTCACCACCGCGGACGGGATGTTCCGGGCGGTCGATCACATCTCTTTTCAGGTGCCGGCGGGTGAAGTCTATGGCCTGCTCGGTCCCAATGGAGCCGGGAAAACCACCACGCTGCGAATGATCCTCGGGCTGCTGCCGCCGACCTCCGGCGATGTCGTGGTCGGCGGACGGCGCGTGGCGGCAGATCCCGATGGCGTCAAACAGCAGATCGGCCTGGTCTCGGCCAGCAGCGGCCATTATCAATGGCTCAGCCCGCGGGAAACGTTGTATTACTTCGCCGATCTGTACGGTCTCTCGCCCGCGATTGCCCGCGAACGGGTGACGACGCTGGTCGAACTGCTCGATCTGGGCGGGTTTCTGGATCAGCGTTGCTCCACGTTAAGTACCGGTCAGAAGCAGCGGGTGACCCTGGCCCGCGCGCTGATGCACGATCCGCCCGTGGTGCTGCTCGATGAACCGACGCGCGGCCTGGATATCGTCGGCACGCACGTCATCTTTGAATATGTCGTCCGGCTGCGCGAACTCGGCAAGGCAGTGATTCTGTGTACGCATCGACTGGACGAGGCGACCATCGTCTGTGATCGTCTCGGACTGCTGCATCGTGGCCAGCTGCGTCATGAAGGCACCTTCGCCCAGCTTCAGGAGCAGACAGGACTCGCCACCCTGTACGAGATGTTTCTGCAATTGCTGGGTCGTCAACCGGTCACACAGGATGCCCATTCGTGACGACACCACATTCCGGAGGCCTGGCACGACAGTGGCGGTTCTTTCTGAAAGAGTTGCGCGAGACGCTGCGTGATCGCCGGACGATCATGACGCTGGTGCTGATGCCGCTGCTGGTCTATCCGCTGCTGGGCATCACCTTCCAGAAATTCTTCGTCGTCCAGTTCGCAACGCAGGAAGCCGAGGAATTCATCCTCGCGTTTCCGTCCGAGCCGGAAGCGATGGCGTTCCGCGCCGCGTTTTCCCGCGGGAACCAGCTGCTGGGACGGGAACTGAATCCTGGCACCCCGCTACCACCCAAACCCGGAGACGCCCCGGTTCCCGAACTGAAGTTTGCGTATCCCGAACAGGGCGAGACGATCGATCTTGAGCAGACACTGAGACGCCATCAGGCGGATGTCGCCATTCGACAGCTGCCGGCAGACGCAGGTGGCCAGACACGTTTTGAACTGCTGACCCTGCAGGGTTCAGTCCTCGGACACAAGGCCCGGGACTATCTGTCCGAGCGGCTGACGGCTGTGAATGACGACTTCATTCGCAGCTTCCTGCGTTCCCAACCTGAACCGGTCGCCCTGCCGCTGGAGTGGGAGCCCCGGATTCTGGAGGACAAGGAAGCGACGTCGGAATTCTCACTGGCCACTCTGGTGCCGTTGGTGCTGATCCTGATGACCGTGACCGGGGCCGTCTACCCGGCGATCGACCTGACCGCGGGAGAACGGGAACGGGGCACGCTGGAAGCGCTCATTGCGTCACCGGTATCACGCCAGCGGATTCTAGTCGCCAAGTATATGGCAGTTGTCGTGGTCGCCTTGCTCACGGCGCTGGTCAACGTGATCTCCATGATCGCGACCGCCTACGGCACCGGACTGGAGCAGACCCTGTTCGGTTCCGGCGGACTGACCCTCCCGCTCATCGTCCAGATCCTGGGACTGCTGGCAGTCTTCGCAGGCTTCTTTTCCGCGGTGATGCTGGCTGTCACCAGCGTGGCCCGCAGCTTCAAGGAAGCCCAGGCCTACCTGATTCCGCTGATGATGTTGTCGCTGGCACCGGGCATCATGGGGTTGATGCCCGGTCTGGAGATGTCGACCGGTCTGGCACTCACGCCGCTGGTCAACATGGTGGTTCTCACGCGCGATCTCCTGGATGGACGGGTGCAACCGGTCTGGATCGTGCTGGCCTTCGGTTCGTCGATTGGTTATGCCGGCATCGCGCTGGCAGTGGCGGCTCGCATCTACGGCACCGATTCCGTGCTGTACGGCAGCGCGGGAACGTGGGGCGAACTGTTCCAGCGACCGGAGCAGAGCCGGGCGACGCCGAAGCTGGCGCATGGCCTGATCGCCATCGGCGTGCTGTTTCCCGCCTATATTCTGCTGGGAAGTCTGCCCGGTCGTCTGTCTCACTGGACGTTGTCGTCCCGGTTAATGGTGTCCGGACTACTGACGATCCTGCTGTTCGCGGTCTGGCCCTGGGCCGTCTGCCAGGCCTTGCGAATTGTGCCCCGCACCGCGTTCGGCCTGCAGCGGGCATCCGGATTGTCATTCCTGGCGGCCGTCATCGCCGGCCTGTCGCTGTGGCCGTTCGCGTATGAACTGGAGATCCTGACGCTGAATTCCGACCGGATCAAACAGCTGGTAGAGCTGTTCAAGGGCCTGGAAGTCGAACTGCAGCAGGTGCCGGTCTTCTGGAAGCTCACGGCCCTGGCAGTGATTCCGGCCATCTGCGAGGAGCTGTTCTTCCGCGGCTTCCTGTTCCGGGCCTTCCGCTCCGCCGCCCCGCGCTCATCCGCCTGGGGAGCGATCGCGGGGACCGCAGTTCTGTTCGGGCTGTTCCACGTGCTGGTGCGTGATGTCCTGCTGCTGGAACGATTTCTGCCGACGGCGCTGATGGGTCTGGCGCTCGGCTGGGTCGCGGCCCGCACCGGCAGCACCCTGCCGGGAATGGTCTTGCACGTCCTGCACAACAGCACGCTGTTGCTGTTGCCCCTGTGGGGACCGCGAATCGGCATTCTCGCTGCTGCCGACCAGCGAACGCATCTGCCATGGGCAGTGCTGCTGCTGGCCGGAACCGGCGTGATCGTCGCTGGCGGCCTGTTGCTGGCGAACCGCCACAAACCTCTTCTATCGATTGACGGCCCGCAAGGCTAACTCAGGGCGCGCCATACTGAAGACGCGAGTCCAGGCACAACGTGCATCTTCAAAAAAACGCCAGCGATGGTCCAGACAGGACTCCCTCGCTGGCGCTTCGGGCTGGTGACTGAAATGGTCTAACCCTTGAACACGCGCTGCAGTTCCTCCAGGGACGTTTTCCCTTCTGCGACCAGCCGCATGCCGTCTTTTTGCAGGGTCTGCATTCCTTCCGAGCGCGCCTGGGCCTTGATCTGGTCGGCGGTCGCTCCCTCTGCGACCAGCTTTTTGATCCCCTCGGACCCGAGAATGTATTCCACCATTGCGACTCGCCCGAGATAACCCACCCCGCCGCATTTCTCGCACGGATCGGGCAATTCGCCCGTCTTGGGATCAGGCTCCGGTTCCGGCTTGCGATACAGGATCTTCGTTTCCGGCGGCAAACCCACCTTCTGAAGCAATTTGGGATTCGGCTTGAACGCCTGCCGGCACGACGGGCACAGGGTCCGGATCAACCGCTGGCTGAAGAAGGCTTCCACCAATTCGGCAGCCTGGGCGCGATCTCCCAGCCATTCCGCAAACTGCACAATCCCCGCAGCAGCATCGGCGGCTGGCATCTCCGCCAGAATCGTCACGCGATCTGCCACGCCGGCAGCAATCTTCGCCATTTC
>VFQN01001186.1_pt1 | contig 44965 bp, 40 predicted proteins | sample 3512371 | NCBI WGS metagenome assembly VFQN01 (sample SAMN10412370, study PRJNA504923) | tailings metagenome | isolation source: Replicate 2 from Balatoc abandoned mine | place: Philippines: Itogon, Benguet | collected 2017-08-28 | reverse complement strand
TACCACATCCGTATCCTCTATTAAAAACACTTTGCGCTTATTCTACCTAATCCTATATTTTTATTAATTACTTAACGGTAGGCCATATCCGTCTTTTTGTATTTTTACTCAAACTACTAAACGTTCCAATTCATCTTCCAAATTTTTAAGCGCCGCCTCCTCGTATTTTTCATAAAAATGATTTGTTTTGAAAATTCGTGGCATGGCTAGAAAATGATTTATAACCTTTTTTCTCCCAGGAACATATATAATATCAGGATAAAACTTATACTCCTTCCTTATGGATGTTGCATAATACCGGTAAGCTTCAGTGGGCGCGCCTAAAATTGCCAGGTCTGCATCTGTAAAATAGTTAGTATCGATATCTTGAGAAACTGCATGTCCTTTTGTTGCAAGTATTTGTGCGGCACATTTTTCCCTTATAGAAGTATTAATACCCAATTGTGTCAAACATGTGAGAGCGTATGCTGCACTCTTTTCTTCATTGTTTGATTTTAAGGTTCTATAAACTATATCAATGCTTCGCCACATGAGTCCCAGCAGATAGACTCAAAGGATAAGTACTAACAATTTAGGTACTATGGAATGATCCTGCAAGCAGTATGCAGTAAATCTTTATGAATAAATCCCGTACGAATTATTCTTCTTCCGGATTTACCACTTCAGTTTCGGCTACACGGCCAATTTGGCCATCTGCGAGGCGCACCTTGATACCGCGGGAATGAAAGGCGGCGGAAGTAAGAATATCCTTCACAATACCATACGTAAGTCGTCCGGAACGCTGGTCTTTTTTCAGGATGATCGCTACTTCCTGACCGGGATAAATGTTTTTACGATACTGGCCGTCCATAGAAAATCATTGCTTAACATTCGGAATAATCAGATGAAAAGAGGCCATTGAGCGCATAGATCTGATCGATAGGAATTTCTAACCCAATATCAAGTTGAAGAAATTGACGGTTGTCTTTTGAATACACCTTCGTAATCATTCCTCCGGCACGGGTTACGCCGGAGTCTTCATAAAGCAAGGAGGCCTTTTGTTGAGTCTGATGCAGTTCAACAACCAACTTATAAAAGCTGCCTTTGGGTGGTAAGGTTTCACGAAGGTCCATATTGATAATTTTACCGGCCGGGAACTCACCCGACCGGTAAAATTAAAACTATTTACGGGCAATCACCTGCTTCACTTTCTCCACAATCGCAGCGGCATTCAGGCCATACTTTTCCATCAACTGTGCAGGCGTTCCACTTTCACCGAATGAATTGTCAACACCAACCATTTCAACAGGAGTTGGACGTTTGCGACTCAACAATTGACAAACGGCATCTCCCAAACCACCGTTCAACTGATGCTCTTCAGCAGTTACCACACAACCTGTTTTCTCCACTGATTTCAAAATCGCTTCTTCATCCAGCGGCTTGATGGTATGAATATTGATGATTTCTGCATCGATTCCCTCCTGCTCCAGTAGTTCACCTGCCTGGATTGCTTCCCATACCAGGTGACCCGTTGCTACAATCGTAACATCCTTTCCTTCATTTACCATCCACGCTTTACCGATCACAAACTCCTGGTTGGGATCCGTAAATACAGGTACCACTGGTCTGCCAAAGCGCAGGTAAGCCGGTCCTACATGATCCGCCAGGGCAATGGTTGCCGCTTTGGTCTGGTTATAATCACAGGGATTGATCACTGTCATCTCCGGCATGGAACGCATCATTGCCAGGTCTTCCAGTATCTGGTGCGTGGCACCATCTTCTCCCAGTGTTAATCCCGCATGCGATACTGCGATTTTTACATTCGCACCGGAATAAGCTACACTCTGACGAATCTGGTCATATACTCGTCCCGATCCAAAATTGGCAAAGGTTGTGGCATAAGGCACATAGCCTGCAATGGCGAGCCCTGCCGCTACTCCAATCATATTGGCCTCCGCAATGCCACACTGCACAAAGCGATCCGGGTTTTCTTTAATAAAGGCGTCCAGTTTCAAAGAAGCCACCAGGTCAGCACAAAGCGCCATTACATTCGGGTGCGACTTGCCCAATTCAGCCATACCGGCACCAAAGCCCGATCTTGTATCTTTCTTTTCCGTATAGGTATATTTCTTCATGATTTGCTGCTTGCTTGATTAATAATCCCCGAGGGTTTCCGGCAACTGCGCCAGGGCTGCTGCCAATTGTTCATCATTCGGCGCGGTTCCATGCCACTTGTGCGTGTACATCATAAAATCCACCCCGGCACCCATTTCGGTTTTCATCAGGATCACCACCGGCTGCCCCTTACCCAACAAGGCTTTAGCCGCGGCCAGTGCATCCAGTACCTGCTGCATATCATTGCCATCCAGGAGATCCACCGTCAACCAGCCAAAGGCTTGGTATTTGGCTTTCAGATCGCGGTTGTCCATCACTTTATCTGTGCTGCCATCAATCTGTTGTTTATTCCAATCCACGATGGCTACCAGGTTATCCAGCTTATAATGCGGTGCAAACTGCGCTGCTTCCCATATCTGGCCCTCCTGTTGTTCACCATCACCCATCAGCACGTACACTACGTTGTCTTCCTTACGCAATTTCTTCGCATAGGCAGCCCCGTTAGCAACTGACAATCCCTGCCCTAAGGAGCCGGATGCCACTCTGATACCAGGCAAATGTTCATGCGTTGCAGGGTGGCCCTGTAAACGCGAATTGATCTTACGGAAGGTGGTCATCTCTTTTATGTCGAAATAACCACGTCTTGCCAACACCGAATAAAACAGCGGTGAGATATGGCCGTTAGACAGAAAAAACAGATCCTCACCTTTTCCTTCCTTCGAAAAATTCAGGTAGCCATCTGCTCCTTTGCTATCATCAATTTTCATAGCATGGAAATACAGGGCTGTAACCAGATCGGTACAACCCAACGAGCCACCCGGGTGACCCGATTGACAACCATGCACCATGCGCACGATATCCCGTCGCACTTGTGCCGCTGTCGCCTTCAGTTCTTCTACTTTCATGTTTGGTTTGGTTTATGTCGTCATTGCCCGGTGAAGCGCGTATTCCACGCCTCTGATTTCCGCCAGCCCTTTTAAACGGCCTATTGCGGAATAACCCGGATACGTTTTTTTCTTCAGATCATCCAGCATCTGGTGGCCATGATCCGGCCGCATCGGTAGCGATAGCCCTCTGCGTTGCTGAATCATCAGTACCTCCTTGATCACTTCATACATATCGGTGTCACCACCCAGGTGATCGGCTTCATAAAAATTGCCTTCCTCATCCCGCTTGGTATTGCGGATATGTAAAAAATGTACTGAATCACCAAAGCGCTTGAGCATGGCCGGCACATTATTGTCCTTCCTTGCCCCAAAGGAACCCGTACAAAAACAGAGTCCGTTGGCCGGCGAAGGTACGGCTTCCAATAAATCTGACGCATCCTGCTCTGTACTCATGATTCTTGGCAGTCCCAAAACAGGATAAGGAGGGTCATCCGGATGGATAGCCATCTTCACCCCTGCTTCTGCTGCAACCGGCACTACCTGCTTGAGAAAATAAAACAGGTGTTCCTTGAGCTTAGCAGCATCGATGCCTTTGTATTTCTCCAGCTCAGTCAAAACCTGCGTAGCAGTAAAGGAATCATCACTGCCCGGCAGTCCCAGCATCATATTGCCAAACAGATGCTGGCGCTGATCTTCGCTCATGCTTTCATAACGTTGCTTTGCTCTGTCCACCTGCTGCGGGGTATATTCTTTTTCAGCACCCGGCCTGCCCAGTAAGTATAGATCAAATACCAGGTAATCCAGCCGGTTGAAATACAACATGGTGCTGCCATCCCCTTTGGGATAGTACACATCGGTTCGGAGCCAGTCGAGTACCGGCATGAAATTGTAGGTTACTACTTTAATTCCTTCGGCTGCCAGGTTCCGCAAACTTGCCTTGTAATTTTCGATATGGCGCAAGTAATCGCCTGTCTGGCGTTTGATATCATCGCTTACAGGTAAACTCTCTACCACGGTCCATGTCATGCCAGCGGTTTCAATCAACTGTTTACGCTCAACAATAGCCGAAACAGGCCATACTTCTCCTACTGGGATCTGGTGTAGAGCAGTAACAACGCCGGCACAGCCCGCCTGACGAATATCTGATAAACTCACTACGTCATTCGGACCATACCAGCGCATGGTTTGGTGCATCAGCATATTTCCTGAATTGGTTTCCGTTAAATATACTGATTGATGATGTTTTCGAGGAATTCCTGCTTGCCGCTTTTCGCTGCAGGCTCACCATTTTCAATGGCATACGCCCTTAGGTCTTCCAGGGTCAGCTTGCCTTCCTCAAACTCCTTACCCTTCCCGGCATCGAAAGATGCATACCGATCCTGACGAATTTGCTTGTAGGTAGATTTTTGCAGCACTGCATCCGCAATCAGCAGCGCACGGGCAAACGTATCCATTCCACCGATATGCGCATGGAAGATATCTTCCACATCGGTACTGTTTCTTCTGATCTTGGCGTCGAAATTGATACCACCACCACCAAATCCACCAGCTTCCAGGATGATCAACATGGCTTCTGCCAGTTCATTCAGATTATTCGGGAACTGGTCAGTATCCCATCCGTTCTGGTAATCGCCCCTGTTTGCATCGATGCTGCCCAGCAGCCCGGCATCCGCCGCCACTTGGAGTTCATGCGTGAAGGTATGTCCAGCCAGGGTAGCATGGTTCACTTCAATATTCAGGCTGAAATCATTCAGCAAATCGTGCTGGCGCAGGAACCCAATCACGGTTTCACAATCGTAATCGTACTGGTGCTTGCTGGGCTCACAAGGTTTGGGTTCGATAAAGAATTTGCCTTTAAAGCCATTCCGGCGTGCATAATCTTTTGCCGCATGTAGGAAGCGGGCCAGGTGCTCTTTCTCACGTTTCATATCGGTATTGAGCAGGCTCATATAACCTTCGCGACCGCCCCAGAATACATAATTCTGTCCGCCCAATGCGATGGTTGCATCCAGGGCTGCCTTCACTTGTGCGGCACCATGAGCCAAAACATGGAAATCCGGGTTAGTGGCGGCACCATTCATATAACGGCGACTACTAAACAGATTGGCCGTTCCCCACAGCAGTTGAACGCCACTTGCTTTTTGTTTCTCTTTCAGATATTTGGTAAGCGTTTGTAAACGACGATCATTTTCTGCAACATCAGTACCATAGTCTACTACATCCACATCATGGAAACAGTAGAAAGGAAGTCCGAGTTTGGTGAAGAATTCAAATGCAGCATCGGCTTTGTCTTTCGCGCGCTCAATTGCATCACTTTTTTCATTCCAGGGGAATAGATGGGTAGCTTCACCAAAAGGATCTGATCCGTTTCCACAGAAGCTATGCCAGTAAGCTCCTGCAAAACGCAAGTGCTCCTGCATGGTTTTTCCTGCCACTACTTTATTGGCATCGTACCACCGGAAAGCCAGCGGATTGTCCGATTCTCTTCCTTCGTATTTGATTTCCGGCACGCCTTTGAAATACTCTTTTTGTCCAAGTGTAATTGACATGGTTGCTTGTTGATTGGTTATTAATGTTGGCTGGCAAGCCGCTGATCCAACAGCGCTTTCCAGTCCTGGTATATGTTTTCGTATGTTTCCTGTTTATCTGGCTCCATTACTCCAATAGGTTTGCGTCTGCTGCCGGCTTCCTGTGCAGTAGCATAGTAACGGGCACCGATACCCGCACCAATAGCAGCCCCGAAACTGCCATCGCCTTCATAAAATTCTACACTGACCTGGTTGAGCGTGGCAAAAGCTTTTGTAAACACTTCACTCAGGAAGAGATTTGCTTTGCCTGCACGCACAACAGAAGGTTGAATGCCGTTTTCGCGCATGATATCCAGTCCATATCGGAAAGAACAGGCAATTCCTTCCTGCACGGCCCTTACCATATGCGCTGTTGTATGGATATTGAAGTCAAGATGTTGTATATGGCCTCCTATGATGCGATTGTTTAACATGCGTTCAGACCCATTCCCAAACGGCAAGGCCCTTAATCCATTGGCACCAATTGCCACACCAGCTGCCAGTTCATTAAGTGCAGCATAATTGAGTTCAGCGCCGGCCAGGTTTTTGATCCATCTATTGAAAATGCCGGTTCCATTAATGCAGAGCAAAACACCGATGCGCCTGAGTTCCTCACTGTAATTCACATGCGCAAAACTGTTGATGCGCGATTGGGGATCATAACTCAACACATCACTCACGCCATAGATTACACCCGAAGTTCCTGCGGTAGTAGCCACTTCACCAGGCTCCAGCACATTTAAGGAAAGTGCATTGTTTGGCTGATCTCCTGCTTTATAAGTAACCGGTATTCCGGCTTTGAGTTGAAGGCGATCCGCTACTGCAGGCTTTAATTGTCCATGTGATGAAAACAGCGGCCGAAGCTCCGGTATATGATGCTTATTGAAACCATAGGTTTTCATAACATCCCCGGACAACTGATTTTCTTTAAAATCCCAGAATACTCCTTCCGACAATGCTGATGCAGTGGTAGTTGTTTCACCGGTCAATTTCATTGCGATGAAATCTCCGGGCAACAGAACCTGATCAATTTTTTCATAAATCGCGGGCTCATTGGCTTTTACCCATGCAAGTTTGGAAGCGGTGAAATTGCCAGGTGAGTTGAGCAAATGAGCGAGGCTACGATCCGGACCTATTTGCTGAAACGCGTTTTCGCCGATGGCAACAGCCCTGCTATCACACCATATAATGGAGTTGCGCAAAACCTGTTGGTCTTTATCTACCAGTACGAGTCCGTGCATTTGATAAGCGATACCAATGGCTCCGATAGCTGTTGGATCATATGCCTTACTGGCATGGCATTTTAAAATGGCCTGCTGCACATGATCCCACCACAGGTCAGGCGACTGCTCAGCCCAGCCGGGTTGCACACTGATAATATCCGCTTCTGTTTCAGGATAACTGGCAGTGGCAAGAATCGATTGCGAATCGGCTTCTACAACAGAAACCTTTATGGAAGATGTACCCAGGTCGATGCCTACTAATAACATGTTTGTTGTTTGACAAATGGATTGGAAAGATACTGAAGCCCAATTAAAATGCAGCAGCGATGAAACGCAACCGACAAGCAATCAGGACCTGAAGCAGGATCTCCTAAAAGCGAATTTATGGGAATTTAGAAAAAATGCAACTGATTGCATAAAAATATTGCAAAAAGCAATATTTTTGGAGAAAGGGAGGAGACAATGATAAGGCAAAATGGTAAATTTCCCGCTAGAATAAATGAGCAACAGATTGCAAAATGAAGACAAAGAAGGAAGTCACCATATATGATATAGCCCAGCAACTGGACATTTCCACTGCTACCGTGAGCAGAGCCTTGCAAAACAATCCGGTTATCAATAAAAATACCCGACGGAAAATCCAGGAAGCCGCGCGGGAACTGGGTTACAGGCAAAACACCTTCGCCAGTAATCTGCGCAAACAAAAGACCAATACTATCGGTATCATTGTTCATGAACTTAACAGTAACTTCATCACATCCGTGTTGGCGGGCATTGAGAAAGTCACGGCTGACGCGGGTTACGACCTTCTGATCGCTCACTCATCCGAATCTTTTAAAAAAGAAACTGCCAACGTGCTTAACCTGTTTCATAAAAGAGTAGATGGACTGATTGCTTCCCTGGCTTTTGACACCAGGGGGTTGGATCATTTTCAATCATTTTTTGATAAAAATATACCAGTAATTTTCTTCGACCGGGTGGAGGAAAAGGCTGATAATACCAAAGTGATCATCGACAACTTCAAGGCTGGGTACCAGGCAACTAAACACCTGATTGAGCAGGGATGCAAACGGATTGTAATAGTAACGGCCAGCCTTAGCCGAAACGTGTACGCAGAGCGTTTGCGTGGTTACAAGGAAGCACTCAGGGAGCGCCAAATCAAATTCGATGAAAACCTGGTACTGATCAAAGACCTCAGTGAAAAATGCGGTCGTGAAGCAGCCCTACAGATTCTCCAAATGAAACCCAGGCCTGACGCTGCTTTTATCACAAACGATTTCTCCGCAGCTGTCTGCATGCAAACACTCAAAGAAAAAGGTATCCGGATTCCGCAGGATATTGCCATTGTTGGATTTAACAACGATGCCATTTGCAAAATCATTGAACCACAATTAACCACAATTAATTATCCGGGTATGGATATCGGTGAAATGGCAGCCCGTAACCTGATTGCGCACCTCAAAGGCGATACAGATATCCGGCAAACCAATACCATCATTGCCAAATCCGAACTCATTATTCGACAATCCTCCCTCAAAAAAGGAAAAAAATAACGATCACTGCCATGAAAGTAAATTTGCTTGCCCTGTTGTTATTGTTGTTTTCTTTCGCGCAGGCGGAAGATGGTTACCGGCTTTGGTTACGCTATGATCAGTTGAAAAATGCATCCCTGAGAACCGGTTATGGGGCCCGGCTTACCACCATTTCTCTTCCTGGCAACTCCCCCACGCTCCAGGTAGCACGCAAAGAATTGCAAATGGCCCTCAGTGGATTATTGGGGAAAACGGTTCGCATTCCTGAAACCCGAAATCCACTGGCCACCTTGCAAATAGAAATATCCTCAGGCAGGGTTAGTGCAAAAGAATTAGCCTCGCTTGGTGAGGAAGGATTTCTGATTCGGTCAACCGGTGGGAGAAGCCCGCTGCTGATCACTGCCAATTCAGAAGTTGGCTTGCTCTATGGAGTGTTTCACTTTATCCGCCTGCTGCAGACGGAACAATCAATCGATAGGCTGAATATCATAGAAGTACCGCAACTACCATTGCGTATGCTCAATCACTGGGATAACCTGGATCGTACTGTAGAGCGTGGTTATGCCGGATTTTCCATCTGGAACTGGCATACCCTGCCAACCTATATGGATCAGCGTTATATTGACTATGCCCGGGCCAATGCTTCGATAGGCATCAATGCAGTATCGATCACCAATGTAAATGCAAACGCCACCATCCTTACCCAGCCCTATTTGCAGAAGGTAAAAGCACTGGCAGACTTGTTTCGTTCCTATGGTATCAAAGTATACCTGACGGCAAGATTCAGTGCACCGGTTGAGATAGGCGGACTAAAAACCGCTGACCCTCTTGACCCGGCTGTACAACAATGGTGGAAAAATAAAGCACGTGAGATCTATGCCCTCATACCTGATTTTGGTGGTTTCCTCGTGAAGGCTAACAGTGAGGGACAGCCGGGTCCTCAGGATTATAAACGCACCCATGCCGATGGCGCCAATATGCTGGCGGATGCTGTGGCTTCCTTCAAAGGAAATGTGATCTGGAGGGCTTTTGTATACAGTGCAGAAGTACCCGACGACAGGCATAAACAAGCTTACTCCGAATTCCTGCCACTGGATGGAAAATTTCGATCTAACGTACTTGTTCAGGTGAAAAACGGAGCTATTGATTTTATGCCCCGGGAACCATTCCATCCTTTATTTGGTGCGCTTCCCAAAACACCGGTAATGATGGAATTCCAAATAACACAGGAATATCTCGGGCAGGGTACTCACCTGGTTTACCTCGCTCCTTTATTCAAGGAATGCCTGGAAAGTGATACCTATCAAAAAGGAAAGGGAACTACAGTGGCATCTACATTGAATGGAATGGCTGGCGTATCCAACATTGGAACGGATATCAACTGGACCGGTCATTTATTCGGGCAGGCAAACTGGTACGCATTGGGCAGACTGGCATGGAATCACGAACTAAGTTCTGAAGACATTGCAAAAGAATGGATTCGTATGAGTTTTTCAACTGATCCTTCACTGGTGTCAGACCTCACCCAAATGATGCTTGCATCTAGGGAGATCCTGGTGAATTATATGAATCCTATCGGCCTGCACCATATCATGGCTACCGGTCATCATTATGGGCCGGGGCCCTGGGTTTCCAATCTGAATCGTCCCGAATGGAATCCAACTTATTACCACCGCGCCGACAGCATCGGTATTGGTTTCAACAGAACTGCAACCGGCTCAGATGCACTTTCACAATACCATCCCGATGCTGCTAAAAAATGGAGCGATCCTGCAACCTGTCCGGATATAGACCTGCTCTGGTTTCATTACCTGCCCTGGAATTACACCATGAAAAGTGGCCGGACTTTATGGAATGAACTCTGTTATCGCTACAACCTGGGTGTAGACAGTGTAAGCTGGATGCAAACAGTCTGGAATCGCCAGCAATCCAAACTGGATGCGCAAAGATTCGAGCAGGTGAAAATGCTGCTGAATATACAGCACCAGGAAGCGAAATGGTGGAGAGATGCCTGCCTCCTTTATTTCCAAAGCTTTTCCAGGTTACCGATACCAGCACCATATGAACAACCTGCGAAGAGCCTGGACTATTATAAATCCCTGCAGTTCCCCTATGCTCCGGGGCATTAAAGCAAGAACCATTACCATGCAAACAGAGAAGAAAACAGCAATTGTAACAGGTGGAGGATCCGGACTTGGATTCGCAATCGCGAAAGCCTTTACCCAAAATGGAATTACCACCATAATTGCCGGACGAGACCAGGCGAAACTAATAAAAGCGCAGGAACAATTAGGTCCGCTTTGCTTTTTTAAAGTGTTGGATGTTACTGACTACAAGGCGATACCAGCTTTTGTAGAGGAAATCGAATCCATACACGGACCAATTGATATTCTCGTAAACAATGCCGGCATCAACCAGAAAAAAGAGTTTACGGAAGTAAGTGATATCGAATTCACCAACATGCTGAATACGAATGTAACAGCCGTTTTCGTATTGAGCAGAGAGGTGGTAAAAAAGATGCTTACGCGAAAAAAAGGATCCATCCTCAACATCAGTTCTATGGCGGCACAGTACGGCCTCCCCAAAGTGATTGCCTATACCGCCAGTAAAACCGCTATTGAAGGCATGACCCGCGCAATGGCAGTAGAACTATCACCCATGGGTATACGCGTAAATGCTATAGCACCCGGATTTATTTACAGTGATATGACCGCAAAAGCCCTGGATTCTGACCCGGAACGTAAGGCAAGAGTAATGGCACGCACCCCAATGGGCCACATGGGACAACCGGAAGACATAGGTGCTGCTGCCTTGTATTTATCAGGTGAGGATGCCCGTTATATAACCGGAGTAGTACTGCCTGTTGATGGCGGAAACAGTATCAGCTATTAATTAATTGCCATGTTCAGTAAACGATTGCTTGTTTTATTATTTCTCACTTATACTGCGGTCTCAAGGGCGCAACTGCCAGTATCAGTTGATGCCAATACCAATTATGATCTTGCCGGAGCTGCCATTCTGGTAGATTCAACAGACCATGAGGTAGTGAAAAAGGCTGCTTTTTTTTTAGCTTCCGATCTGCAATCGGTTACAACCAGGGAGAGTAATGTCATATTTATACCTGGAAAAGACTCACAGGTAACTATTGTTATTGGGAGCCTTGATAAATCTGCTTTACTGAAAAAAATGATTCGGCAGTACCGGATTTTAACTACTGATCTAAATGGCCAGTGGGAAGGTTATAAAATGCTCACGGTTCAAGATGACGGTCAACACCTGTTGATTATCATTGGCAGTGATCGTCGCGGTGCAGCCTATGGCGCCATGGAAATCAGCAGGCGCATTGGTGTATCGCCATGGAACTGGTGGGCTGATGTTCCGGTGCGAAAAAAGTCGCAGCTATGGATCGCCCGCGATTCTATCCTGCAGGATGCCCCAAAAGTGAAATACCGCGGCATTTTTATTAACGATGAAGCGCCTGTCTTAAGTAGTTGGAGCAAAGAAAAATTCGGCGGTTTCAATTCCAGGTTTTATGACCGTGTATTTGAACTGATGCTACGACTCCGGTCCAATTATATCTGGCCCGCCATGTGGGGAAATGCATTTTATGACGATGATTCACTCAACATAAAAGTAGCTGATGCCTATGCGATTGTTATCGGCACCTCGCATCACGAACCGCTTATGCGCGCGCATGATGAATGGAGACGTTATGGCAAAAAACAGTTATGGAATTATGATAGCACTAAAGCGGGCTTGCAGGAATTCTGGACTTCCGGAATGAAGCGTGCATGGAATGAAAAAATTGTGACTGTAGGTATGCGCGGTGATGGCGATGAACCCATGAGTCGTGAAACCGCCACCGCACTACTGGAAAGAATTGTAAAAGATCAACGCAGTATTATTTCCAAAACTACCCGCAAACCCGCTTCCCAAACTCCGCAACTCTGGGCTCTGTACAAAGAAGTACAGGACTATTACCGAAAAGGGATGCGGGTACCCGATGACGTTACCCTACTTCTTTGTGATGACAACTGGGGAAACCTGCGCATGTTACCTAAACCTGGCGAACCAAAGCGAAAAGGAGGTTATGGTATTTATTATCACTTCGATTATGTAGGCGGACCGCGTAATTACAAATGGATCAATACCAATCCTTTGCCCCGGGTCTGGGAACAAATGAACTTAGCCTGGCAGCACGGTGTAAAACAGATATGGATCGTAAACGTGGGTGATATCAAGCCCATGGAATTTCCCATTTCCTTTTTCCTCGATTATGCCTGGAATCCGGATCGTATTGGCGCAGACGATCTTTTCGAATATACCAGGCAGTGGGCTGCACAACAGTTTGGTAGTACCCATTCAGATGCCATCGCGCAGCTACTGGCAGCCTATGGAAAATTCAATAGTCGCCGTAAACCGGAACTACTGGATCAAAACACCTACAGCTTTAACTACAATGAATGGGAAACAGTAGTTGCTGACTATACTGCCCTAAAAGAAAAAGCAGAACAGATCCAACTGGCCCTTGCGCCTGAATTCCAGGACGCTTATTTTCAACTGGTCTTGCATCCCATTGCGGCCAGTTCCAATCTTTATCAGCTTTATCACCAGGTAGCCCTAAACCACAAAGCTTTTGCAGAAAAGTCAGTCTCAACGAATTATCATGCTGAAAAAGCAAGGGAGTTTTATGAGCGCGATTCTCTTATCACATTGGCATATCATCGTATCAACAATGGTAAATGGAATAATATGATGAGCCAGACCCATATCGGTTATACCTATTGGCAACAACCCGAAGTAAATAAAATGCCTGCAGTGAAAACTATTATGGCCGGCACCGGGTATCAATCCCTGCCTGATACTCTTATTCAGATTGCAAAAGCGGCCTACCCGAAGGAGGTCAACTACCCGGCCTTTTTTGAATTCAATGGCGTTGTATCAATGGAGTCTACCAACTTCTCCAGAAAACAGGAAACAGCTGAAATTCAGTGGGAAAAATTGCCGGATCATGGCAGAACAGGTGACGCGATTACATCTTTTCCTGTGACAGCAGCAGAAAGCAAACTAAATGAAAACACACCCTTTCTGGAATATGAAATTTATACCTACAGCCAGGATAGCATTACCCTGCTTGCCTATTTCTCGCCCAGCCTGAATTTTTATGGCTCGGATAACGGTCTGCAGTATGCGATTTCAATTGATGAAGAGCAACCGCAGCTAATCAGCCTGAATAAGGAAGATAAAACCAGTATCAGCGGCATCTGGAACAAATGGGTAGCAGATAACTGTATCGTGAAAACGAGTCGCCATTTTCTTTCTCAGCCTGGCAAACACCGGGTTCGTTTCTGGAGAGTCAGCAACGGAGTGGTGTTGCAAAAACTGGTGCTGGACCTGGGCGGACTGAAACCATCTTACCTGGGCGCGCCAGAAACCCGTATACCATCTTCTCAACTACTAATTGCCAAATAAAAAAGTCATGCAAAAACTCGTACAGTACCTTGTTGTAGCAGCCGTCTTGTTTCCATGGATAAATAGCTGCAGTTCTACCAAAACCAATAACAGTATCAATAAAGGTCTTAAAGATGCTTACCGTTCAGATTTTCTTATTGGAACTGCGCTTAATACAGGCCAAATCGAGGAAAGAAATGCCCAAAGCAACGCTTTGATCCTTTCCCAGTTCAATGCTGTAACACCAGAAAATTGTATGAAAGCAGAACATATACACCCAGCATGGGATCGGTATGATTTCACTATTCCGGATAAACTGGTAGCCTATAGTCAGAAAAATAAATTGAAATTGAATGGCCACACGCTCATTTGGCACAGTCAGTTACCTGCATTTGCGCGCCGCATTCAAAATGTGGATTCATTCAAAACTTTTTTTGAAAATCACATCAATACAGTGGCATCCCGATACAGCGGCAAAATCTTCTCCTGGGATGTGGTTAATGAAGCGCTTAATGAAGATGGCACACTGCGCAATTCCATCTTCCTACAAAAACTGGGACCGGATTATATCACAGAAGCATTTCGTTTGGCAGCAAAAGCTTCACCAAATACAGAATTGTATTACAATGATTATAACAACGAGCAACCTCAGAAAAGAGCTGGCTGTATCGAACTGGTAAAAAAAGTGCAGGCCGCCGGAGTGCGTATTGATGGCGTTGGCATCCAGGGGCACTGGCACCTGGGTAAAGTGCCGTTTAAAGAAATTGAAGAAAGTATTCTCGCCTATCATGAACTGGGTTTAAAAGTAATGATCACAGAACTTGACATTGAAGTATTACCACGTAATTTCCAGGGAGCTGATGTAGCGCAGCGAATGGCAAGTGATCCTACCCTAAATCCTTATACCCAGGGAATTCCCGACAGCATATTACAACAACAGGCAAGCGATTATGAAAACCTGTTCAAACTTTTCCTGAAGCATAAAGACAAAATCACTCGCGTAACATTTTGGGGAGTGGATGATGGCCAAAGCTGGCTCAATGGCTGGCCGGTGCCGGGCAGAACCAATTACCCCCTGCTCTTCGATCGCCAGTTAGAACCTAAAGCCGCCTATCACAAACTGATGGGTTTAAAAAAATAAATCCCGCTCATGAACACAACCAATCAACGTTTATCAATAACCGAAAAGCTGGGATATAGCCTGGGCGACCTGGCCGCCAACCTGGTCTTTCAGACACTCATGACCTATCTCGCCTATTTTTATACCGATATATACGGATTGGAAACGCAGCACGCTTCCGCTATCATCCTGGCAGTGGGATTGATTGCAGCTTTTGCCTTTAATCCAATTATTGGGGCCATTGCTGATCGTACGGTTTCCAGGTGGGGTAAATTTCGTCCCTGGATTTTATGGACAGCTATTCCTCTTGGGGTGGTATCCTTACTGGCCTTCAGTACACCGGATTTTTCCTATAAAGGCAAACTTATTTATGCCGCTATCACCTATACCTTGCTGTTATTACTCTACGCGGCCAACAATCTGCCCTACTCTGCTCTGAGCGGTGTGATCACGGGTGATATGAAAGAGCGCAACAGTCTTTCCTCCTATCGGTTTGTAGCGGTAATGTTTGCACAGTTTTTTGTGCAGGTATTTATGTTACCCATTATTGAATCTGCGGGTAAAGGAGATAAGGCAGCGGGAATAGAAATTGTGATGACCTGGCTCGCCATTATCGGTACGGTATTGTTGCTTATAACATTTATCAGTACCCGGGAACGAATCGTTCCCAAACCGGAGCAAAAATCAAGTGTGACGCAGGATTTGAAGGATCTTTCTTACAACAGGCCCTGGTTTCTAATGTTATTGCTCACCACTCTGGTATTTATCACCCTCGCGATGAAAGGTGGCTCCTATGTGTATTATTTCAAAAACTATGTAAACAGTCAGGCACTAACGGAATTTATCCAGCCAATCCTGAATGGGTTACAGTCCATGGGAATAAATTTCTTTGGTGAAGACCCTGTATCAGCGGGATTTGGTTTGTTTAATGCAGGTGGCATTCTATTCATGATTGTGGGTATTACGCTCTCAAAAGGATTTGCAGATAAATATGGCAAGCGCGATGTATTTGGCTGGGCACTTTTCACATCAACACTTTTTATCCTGTTCTTTTATTTTTATCCACCGGATGCCATCGGTCTGATATTTGGCTCGCAAATATTGCATGGATTTTTTTATGGTTTAACAATTCCCCTGCTCTGGGCCATGATAGCAGATGTGGCGGATTACAGTGAATGGAAAACCAATCGCCGTGCAACAGCGATTATTTTTTCGGCTATGATGGTTGGGTTAAAAGTGGGACTCAGTGTTGGCAGCGCCCTGGTTACCTGGATTCTTGGTTTGTACCGGTACCAGGCCAACAGCGATGCCACGCAAACAGCTACCGCAGTGAATGGAACCAAACTATTAGTAAGCATTTATCCTTCCATTCCTTTTTTTATCGGGATTGGGCTGCTATTTTTTTACGAGATCAATAAGTCGATGGAAAACCAGATTGAAAACGAGCTTAAACAACGAAGAACAACCTAACCATATACTATGGATATTCAACAACTCAAGCGCAAAGCGATTTCCCAACCACTGGTGGAGCATATTTACACAGCTGATCCATCCGCGCATGTATTTAATGGAAAGATTTATATCTATCCTTCCCATGATGTGGAATCCAATATCCCCTTTGATGACCTGGGCAGTCATTTTGCGATGGAAGATTATCATGTATTGTCCATGGAACATCCCGGAGCAAAAGCAATGGATCATGGTTGTACCTTGCACTTGAGCGAGGTACCCTGGGCGTCTCAACAGTTATGGGCACCAGATGCCGCAGAAAAAGATGGGAACTATTACCTGTTTTTTCCGGCGAAGGACAAAGAAGGTATTTTTCGTATAGGGGTAGCAGTGAGCGAATCACCCGTGGGCCCTTTTACTGCACAACCGGAACCCATCAATAACAGTTTTTCCATCGACCCGGCTGTTTTTAAGGATAGCGATGGCAGCTATTATATGTATTTTGGCGGTATATGGGGCGGACAATTACAACGTTGGCGTACCGGGCAATTTAAGACCGAAGGAGAAGGTCCCTTTGCGCACCTGCCCGCGGATACGGAACCTGCTCTTTGTCCAAAAGTGGCTCGCCTGCGGGATGATCTGCTGGAATTTGCTGAGCCGCCACGCGATTTGCAGATCCTGGATGAAAAGGGTCGGCCTTTACTGGAGGGAGATAAGGACCGGCGCTTTTTTGAAGCAAGCTGGATGCATACATACAAGGGGAAATATTATTTCTCCTACTCCACCGGTGATACCCATTTCATTTGTTATGCCATCGGTGAATCACCTTACGGTCCTTTTACCTATACCGGCAGAATCCTGGAACCGGTGATTGGCTGGACATCCCATCACTCCATCTGTGAGTTTCATGGAAAATGGTATCTTTTCTATCATGATAGCAGTTTAAGTGAGGGTGTTACTCATTTAAGATCAGTAAAGGTTACAGAACTGAATTATGATGTAAACGGTCGGATTCAAACCATCGATCCCTATTCAAAAAAAGCATTCCGGTTATGGTAAAACGATTAACAGTTGTATTGTTACTACTGGCAGCAGGATGGCAAAGCCAGTCGCAAATTCGGCTGCCGCAGCTACTTCGCGACAGCATGATATTGCAACGCGACCAGCCGGTCCGACTCTGGGGATGGGCATCGCCAAAGGAAAAGATAACAGTATCGTTTAACCAAAAAACAATTCGTACCCGTGCCGGATCAGATGGCAAATGGAAATTGGAACTTCCTGCCACGAAAGCCGGCGGACCATATTCCATTCAGTTTCAGGGAAAGAATAGCATTACACTCAATGACGTTTTATTTGGTGACGTATGGTTTTGTAGTGGCCAGAGCAATATGGTTCACCAACTGAATATTCACGATGTTACCTATGCAGACGAAATCGCTACAGCTAATTTCCACCAGATCCGACAATTCTGGATACCGACAGCAACGAGCCTGGAGGAACAAAAAGATGATATAACTGCAGGGCATTGGGCACCAGCGGTGGGTGAAGCAGTGCGGCCCTTTTCCGCAGTGGCCTATTTTATGGCGAAAAAACTGCACCAGCAATATGGTGTTCCAATCGGAATAATAAATGCAAGTGTAGGTGGAACTCCTATAGAAGCCTGGACGGGCGGACTGCAATCACCGCAAGCAAATGCAACTCCTGCCAGGCCTGACAATCCGGTTAAAAGACCGGCGCCACCTGTCGATAAAGGAATGAATGAACCATTGAAATGGTATGATCCTGCCTATGTTCCAAAAGGCTGGCGTTCCATTTTTGTTCCGGGATATTGGGAAGACCAGGGTATTAAAGAGTTGAATGGAGTGGTTTGGTATCGCAAAGAAATCATGGTACCGGAAAGCATGACCGGAAAACCAGGAAGAATGTTTCTCGGCCGGATCGTGGATATGGATGAAGTTTACATCAATGGGAAAAAAATTGGTCAAACAACCTATCTGTACCCGCAACGCAGGTATGCCATCCCTCAGGATGTATTACAGCCCGGAAAAAATCTGATCGTGGTTCGGGTAACCAACCACAATGGTAAAGGTGGCTTTGTACCGGATAAACCCTACTACCTTTTTTCATCAAAGGATACGGTTGAGTTAACCGGTAAATGGGAGTACAAAGTTGGAGCTGCGTTTGAACCTGTGAGTTCTTTCTACAGTGCAGGAGGAAACGACCAAAACAAACCATCTGCCCTATACAATGCCATGGTTGCACCGGTTACATCCTATACGATCAAAGGGTTTTGCTGGTATCAGGGGGAGTCCAATGCAGGTCGACCTATGGAGTATGCTGCATTGTCCCGCCAATTAATCAACCAATGGCGTGGCGCCTGGAACCTAGGCAATCTTCCTTTTTTATACGTTCAGTTACCCGGGTTCATGGAATACAATTACTTGCCTTCTGAAAGCAACTGGGCAGTGCTACGGGAAGCACAGGCAAGTGTACTGGAGGTTCCCAATACAGCTATGGCGGTAGCAATTGACCTTGGTGAATGGAACGATGTGCATCCGGATAACAAAAAAGAGGTAGGAGATCGACTGGCTCTGGCAGCCATGAAATTGGCATATGGAGAGCAGATCGTTTACTCGGGACCGTTATTTCGAACAGCCCGTGTTGAAGGCAATAAAATCATTGTGGAATTTGATCACACAGGAGGCGGACTTATAACCAACGATGGTGAAGCACCCGGTAATTTCGCGATTGCAGGAGCTGACAAAAAATTCGTCTGGGCTTCTGCCCGCATTGAAGGTAATACCGTGGTGGTTTCAAGTGACCGGGTTTCCAATCCCATGTATGTGCGCTATGCCTGGGCCGACAACCCCACCCAAGCCAACCTTTACAACCGGGAAGGTCTCCCCGCCTCCCCCTTCCGCACTGACCGTTAACCAACTTAATAATAGGCAATGAAAAAAATCGCTTCGGCTTTTATTGGATCCTTAGTGTACTTCTGTTCAATAGCCCAACAGGAGGTGAAAATTGCTCCCCTAGGTTTTGACAGGGAAAATACCAGCATCGCGAAAGGAAAAATTGATACAATTTCTTATGTATCCAAAACAGTTGGAACTACCAGAAAAGCGTTGATTTATACTCCACCCGGCTATTCCGGCAAGCAGAACTATCCTGTTCTCTATTTATTACACGGTATTGGAGGCGATGAAAAAGAATGGCTTAACGGAGGTATGCCACATATCATTCTGGATAATTTATATGCAGAAGGAAAAATAAAGCCAATGATTGTGGTAATGCCTAATGGCAGGGCCATGCTGGATGACCGGGCAGTTGGTAATATTATGGCACCGGATAGAGTCCAGGCTTTCGCCAATTTTGAAAAAGATCTGTTGAACGACCTCATCCCATTTATTGAGAAAAATTTTCCAGTATTTACAGATAGGAATAACCGCGCAATCGCTGGTTTATCTATGGGTGGAGGACAATCCCTCAATTTTGGCCTGGGCAACCTGGACAAGTTTGCCTGGGTGGCAGGTTTTTCATCTGCTCCCAACACCAAAAAACCGGAAGAATTAATACCGGATCCTGCAAAAGCCAAACGCATGCTTAAGTTACTCTGGATTTCCTGTGGTGGCAAAGACCGGCTGCTGAGTTTTAGCCAACGAACGCATGATTATCTCAAACAACATAAAGTACCGCACCAATTTCAAATAGAACCAGGTGATCACGATTTCAAAGTTTGGAAAAACGGGCTTTACCAATTTGCTCAATTAGTTTTCTAAGAAAATGATCAAACAGTCCAGCAACCTACTATTACTTTTACTATTGGTAATCTTTGCCAACTCTGCGCAAACACAGAAAACAGCAACCAATCCGATTGTTTATGCAGATGTTCCAGACATGTCCATAATAAGGGTAGGTAATGTCTATTACATGAGCAGTACAACCATGCATATGAGTCCGGGTGTTCCCATCATGAAATCGACTGACCTGGTTAACTGGCGCATTGTTAATTATGCTTATGACACCCTCACAAAGGTGGATGCGTTAACACTTAAAAATGGTAAAAATGCCTATGGCGCCGGATCCTGGGCAAGCAGCCTACGCTATCACAAGGGAGTTTACTATGTTACTACATTTGCATCCACCACGGGGAAAACATACATCTTTACAACATCCGATATTGAAAAAGGATCCTGGAAAAGAATCCAGTTTCAACCAAGTTTGCATGATCATACACTATTCTTTGATGATGATGGTAAAGCCTATATGCTTTATGGCAATGGCAAACTCAGCCTGGTTGAACTAAAGCCCGATCTGTCCGGTGTTGAACCCGCAGGTTTCCATCAGGTTGTGATTGAAAATGCAAGTCTTCCTGCTGGCACTAATATCGGTCTGGGAGCTGAGGGATCGCAACTATACAAGGTTAATGGATATTACTACCTGTTTAACATCACATGGCCCCGGGGTGGGATGCGTACAGTGATCGTTCATCGTTCAAAAAAAATCACGGGCCCTTATGAAGGTAAAATTGTTTTGCAGGATAGAGGAATAGCACAAGGCGGACTTATAAATAAGCCAAATGGCAACTGGTATGCCTACCTGTTTCAGGACCATGGTGCAGTTGGCAGGATTCCTTATCTGGTACCAGTAAAATGGGTAAACGACTGGCCAGTTTTAGGTGAAAACGGAAAGGTACCCATGACACTAAATCTGCCCCCGAATCAATCGCTGGTTCCTGGTATCGTTGCATCTGATAATTTCACCCGAAAACGCAAAGAGCGGGATCTGCCACTGGTTTGGCAATGGAATCACAATCCTGATAATTCCTTGTGGTCAGTGAAATCACGGAAAGGTTTTCTTCGCTTAACCACAGGTAGAATTGATACAAGTTTGCTAACAGCACGTAACACATTAACCCAGCGAACGTTTGGTCCACAAGCTGAGGCCAGTATTGAAATCGATTGCTCGCATATGAACAATGGTGATATTGCCGGATTAGCCCTGCTACAAAAAAACTATGGATGGGTCGGAATCAAAAAAATCAGGGATACTTATCATCTCCAAATGCTCAATTGCTCAACCGGATCCCCGGAAGTGGATGCTGACATTCCTATACAACAATCAACGATACATCTCCGTGCCAGTTGTGATTTTACCAACAAAACAGATACAGCGCATTTCTCTTACAGTCTTGATGGTCAGACCTGGAACCACATCGGTACCACCCTGAAAATGAGCTATACCATGCCACATTTTATGGGTTATCGCTTCGCCCTTTTCAATTTCTCTTCTGTACAGCCCGGAGGATTCGTCGATTTTAATCATTTCAACCTTTCACCCGACCATGGGCACCGATTGGGTGAATGAGCTACCTTAGATGTCAAAACTATTAACCCATGCGCTGGAGCCCACTGATCTGTTTTGCTATTTTATTCACCACCTGCACCAATCCGGTCCATCAAAAGTTTCCAAGCGTAACGATTCTAAAACAGGAAAACATTGTAGACAGTCCGCTTTTTGCCAGCTGTCATGCTTCCACAATTGTGGATCTCCCGGGCAACCGACTGCTAGCTGCCTGGTTCGCAGGTCCGCATGAATCACATAAGGAAGTAATCATCTATACTGCTATCCACGAAAATGGAACCTGGAGCCAGCCGCAGCCCGTTGCTGATGGCATTATCAATGACTCGTTGCGTTATCCAACCTGGAATCCTGTTTTGTTCCGCACGCAATCCGGCAAACTTGCACTGTTTTATAAAGTAGGTCCCAACCCACGCGAATGGTGGGGCGAATACAAAATCTCCAATGATGAGGGCAAAACCTGGTCAGCCGCTATCAAACTGCCCGAAGGCATACTGGGACCAATTAAGAACAAACCCATTCAACTTAAAGATGGATCTATTCTGCACCCATCAAGTACCGAAAGCCTCGACGAAAAAATCTGGCATATCCATCTTGAAAAATCTGACAGCAATTTCCAGAACTGGAGCCGCATCAATATCAATAACGATAGTTTCGGTGTAATACAACCCAGTATACTTTCTTATCCTAACGGAGACCTGCAGTTGCTTTCCAGGAGCCGTCAGAATTACATCATACAAACCTGGTCTAAAGACCAGGGTGCTACCTGGGGGGCACTTATCAAAACCAGTCTTCCCAATCCCAATGCTGGTTCAGATGCTGTAACGCTTCACAACGGCTGGCAATTACTCGTGTACAATCCGCTTCCGGCAGGTAAAGACTGGTGGAATGGAAGAAACCGGCTCAATGTGGCTGTGTCAAAAGACGGTAGCAATTGGCAGGATGTTCTTGAACTGGAAAATCAACCGGAAGGCGAATATAGTTATCCGGCAGTTATTCAAGACCGTGATAATATTATCCATATAACTTATACGCACGACCGAAAAAATATCCGGTACGTTTCCCTGCAGGTAAAATAAAAATACCCCCTTGCCTGGGCAAGAGGGCCGGGTCTCACCTTCTGGTATGTGGACCACTACTTATTTTACGAGGAAAGGAATAGCCTGCAATCCGCATTTCAATGTATACATGCCTTTGGAAAGCAGAGATAAATCCAGCCTGTTTAATCCTGCTTTTCCATCGGTCTGATAAACAGGAATACCTGCCTGGTTATACACCTGGATTAATCCTGCTGTTTCCATTTGCACAGTTAACTGCCCTGATGTTACCGGGTTTGGATAAATACTAACTACTGCATCAGCATCCAGTTTAATTGCCAGCACTTTACTGAATCGGGTCCTTCCATTCTGATCACGTTGCATGATCCGGTAATGATTGACTCCGGCAACTGGTTTTACATGTTCAAACTGATAGCGTTGTATGGTTTGCGAACTGTTATTGGATAATACAGAACCTATGGTTGTCCATGCAGTTCCGGATACACTATGCTGCACCAGGTAATCCTGCGTATTGTATTCTGCAAAGGTTTCCCAGTTCAGTATAACTGATTTCTTCAATCGGCTGGCAGTAAAACTTTTCCAGTCTGCAGGTAATGAAATCATCGCATCGCCAATAGCAAAAGGTGAAAAACTTCCGGTATAACCAGAATAGGTTAAACTGTTTGTACCTGTTAATATTCCAGTTAAGGGCTGCTTATTCCAACTATTATTTTCAAAATGATACAAGGCCGGAGTAACAAGATTAATTGCTTCGTCTTCATTCCAGTAAAATGTAAAATCCAATCCATTCCCTCCATTTGCATTGGCTTTACTGATATCCCAGGTACGCTTTACTCTTGGCACATCAGACACCGTTCCATTTGAACCATTAAGGTATACTTCATCCACCACACGAACTGAAATCTCATCTGCCAATCCCGTATTGTTGGTAATGCGAATCGGATTATAACTGCTGTTACCAACCGGGTAAACGGCGCTAACTCCGGGCGCTACTTTAATCATGAGTTTACCACTTCCATTGGTAATGATATGATTTTGGGCATTGCCTCCAACCACTCCATTAATTGTCAAATTATGATTACCCAAAACAATTTTACGATTGGAACCGGCAAAATCAATGGTACCCAAAACATAATCGGAATCCAACTCCATATCATTGGAGGCGGTTGAACTGATAAGCACATCCGACCCACGCATCGGCTTATTTCCGCAATCCCAGTTGGTTGACTGCTGTGCCTGTCGGTTCGATCCACCAAGCCACTTAAACCGGTTCGTACCCAATATAGTTACAGCACCTTCCGATGAATAGGCCGTACCGCAGGTGCCATTTGTTAATACTGCCCGGTATTTTCGGGTAGATGACACTCCGTTATAGGTTAATGTAGAAGTGGTATTGGCTACATCTGTCCAGGTGATACCGCCATCCGTAGAAAACTGCCATTTCTGTATGGTTCCTGTATGCCCGGTTAACTGGAGACTTCCCGAATTCGAGCTTCCGCAATGCTCCCTGCCCGAAACCACTCCTCCTACTGGTGCTGTACCTGAACTAACGGTAATCGCATAAGCTGCACTGTTAGTTGTATTACTGCATCCAATCGCCTTTACGGTAGCTCTGAAATAATAGGTTCCAATTGAAGCCAATACCTGGCTGATACTTGCTTCCTTACTCGAAATCGTAGTTACGTCACTTGAAAAATCGGAACTGGCAGAGCGTTGCCATTGCGTTATTTCACCGGTAAACCCATAGAGCGAAAGCTGGGCAGTACCACCCGGACAAATCGTATTATTTTGAGCAACAATATTTCCAGCTTCCAATGCTTTAACATAGATAGGAGTAGCAGCTGTTGCAAGACCGGTACAACCTGAATTGGAGTTTACGATTGCCCTGTAATAACGGGTCTGGGAAAGATTGGATACAGTTAACGAATTTGATGTACTACTCACAGTAGTTCCGGCTGTTAAAAAATTATCCAGAGAATATTCCCATCGAACCACAGAGCCACTTAGCCCGGTTAAAGTCAATGCAGTACTATTGGTTCCGGAGCATACTGTAGTATTGCCTCCTGAAATAGTTCCCGATGGAGCATTATTGATGGTTATCTTTTTGGTAAACACAACCTGGGAGTGCGACTGATCACCTGGCATTCCACCATATTCAATAATGCTGGCAATAGACTGGCCATTGGCATAATCATTCCACCTTCCATTACTTCCGATTATATGTCCATAATCCTCTTCACCAGGATTGGAAGTTGTAAATCCCGGCCAGTCATTTGGCTCATTGTTATCCCAGTTGTTGTATCGGTTGTTAACAGGGGAGACGCCACCGGATTGCCAGGCATTCTGACTGGTAAACATAGTTCCGCGCTCTGGACCTGTTACCCAGTGATATTTGCCATCTGCCGCACTTTGATTCGCATATTTTGAATAACCTGCAGCAGAATTCACAGCGCTGAAATTATCCGAAGCGCCTATCCAGGCATTCACGTTTACGATACGATAAATAAAACTGTTTTCCGCCTGGGATGTAATCGTTACCAGGTAACCTTGCCTCCCAAAATAGGATTGTGTCTGCGCATAATCACGCGCACTCGTCCAGTTAGCCCCGGCAGACCGCAATTCATAAAAATGATCATTTAACGGATTATAGTAACGCTTTCCAACAGTAAAACTCACCCGACGACTTTCAGGATTACAAATTGCGGAAGTAGTTTTCAAAGTAACCCGTCTCAAAAATTCCTGCCATACCTCAGCAGTGGCGATTCCTGTAAATTCAATGGAGCGGCTCGTAGCATTAAAACTACCCGCAGTAATACCAGATGGCAAAGAACCACTATAACTTAATGCATCACCTGATGTATAACTATCAGTGATGGACACAGTAAAATCTTTCAGGGTTCCATTTGAAATAATTTCAAGTTCGGGATCAATAACAGTTGCCACATTATTGGTGATTGATCTAACTGCCGGGTTACCGGTAACATTGACAGTACTGGCTGTTTGACTAAACATGAATTGATGCAGCAACAACGAGTAACAAAAGAGTACGGCTCTTTTCATACGGTGGATTTCATTTAGGGTGAGGTAAAAATAGAAGGCCGATTCTCCACCTACAATAATAGAAAACACTTAAAACGGGTTATTTTGACCTTTATCAAACTTATTTGTAGGTGCTTACCTTTACCAGCTATATAGTACCACTTAGAGAAAGACCAAAAAAAATCCGGTTCATTACCGGATAAAAAACTGTTTCACTTCATCTCCTGCCTTGATCTGGTATAAACCTGTCGGAAGATCACTGACATATAATTTAGATTTACCGGCTTTACACTGTTTTTGCATAACCGCTTTACCATGCCTTGTAAAAATCGTTACTTCTGAATCTGTACTCATCTGAAGATTCAGGATACCATTGATAACCGGATTAGGATAAATTTTCAATGGAATGATTTCTTCAAATTCGATTTGTACCACCCGGCTAAACTGTGCCCTGCCAGTTTCATTCACTAGCACCACACGATAATAATTAGTACCCGTAACTGGTTCGTTGTGCAGGTATTTATACGTTTTAATCGTACCACTCTGTCCACTTGCAGGCACAGAGCCGATAAGTGTCCAAGCTTGTCCGCCTACACTATGTTGAATCATAAACTCTTTGGAATTATACTCTGCAAATGTTTCCCAATTCAATGCAATCTGGTTCTTGTACTGATGGGCTGAAATCTGTTTCCAGTCATCAGGCACTTGCGCAAGGGAAACCTGCATCAGAAAAATGGCTGCGAAGGTTAGCCAGGTAAAGATCCGGGTTGGTTTAGTCATATGGGATTATTGAACAGTGTACTAAAATATACCCGGGACCAAATACCTGCAATAGTAGAAACCCCTTATCTGCTAAAACCTTCCCATATTCGAATTATTTCGACAAGCTATCGTAAGGCCCAAAGACTGCTTTTACTTTTGCTTCTTCCCGCTGGTCATCCAATACGATTACATAATACTGGCTCCCCCCAGGTAATACCCGAACCAGAATATGGCCTTGCTGGCTTTTATACGACCGGTCAATCAATGGGCCAATTACATGCCGGTTGGCTTCCAGCATATTGGTGACAAATAAATCCCGCGGACCATTGTATAAATGCTGGCTCACCATACGCACCAAAACTTCATGCCCGGGATGATCTGCCGACCAGCTCTGTCCGATCCAGACCCTCGGTTGCAATGTCTTCACCTGAAATTCATTGACCGCATCCCGGTTCCCATGATGATCCAGCGTTGCCACATCCACTTTCCCGGTTACCCTGGCCATGGGCGTTTCAACATCACGCCAGTGGTGATTTCCATAAAAAAGGGTACCGGGATTGTCACCTCCGGTATAATACCGAAACCCGCCATATTCTATAAGGATTGCCAGACTCATGCTGTTCTCATCCGGCCAGGTGGCCGGCAATTGTGGATGCGCGGGAGGAAAATGATCTACAGCCAGACTGTCCTGCCCGCTCCAGATCAACCCATTAGCTTTTAGATTTCGTACTCTGAATTGCGGATAGGCCTCTCTGTTATACTGCAGGCGAACCTGGTTAACCGAACCTGCTTTTAAAGTGGCAGCGCTCATTCCGTTTTTAACGCCAAACTCGATAAAGCGCCAATAATTCTCCATGGTTCTGCGATAGGGAGTATCATTCTTACCCACCTGCTCCAGCCAGCGGTTTTTTGCAACCGGGTAATTATAATCCGGATAGCCCCTGTCCAGCAACATTTTCACCGGAATCAGACTGGCCACACCGGTTATTCCCGTGAGTCCGAATCCCCCCTTCTTATGCAAAGGCATTTCCGGATACCAGGCGCCAAAATGATCATCGTGAAAATGTGTGATCAATGCATAATCCAATACCGGCTTTGACTTAGGATGAAAACGCTGTATATACGAAGCAATCCACTCATATGGCTTTTTGCTGTCGTTTGGCACTATCACACTGTTCCTGGGTGTGAAAACCCGACCGTCGTGAATATCCATCTCTCCCGCATCCAGCAACATCGTGGTGCCATCCGGTAATACATAAAATGCGGCGCTCCCTCTCCCTGTATTAACATGATGCATATCCAGGTAACCTTCTTTCCAGGCAGGTAACTCAGCACCAGGTTGGGCAATCTGCGCCACCAAACCTTGCTTACAACACAACAAGGCTAATAACAAGCAATAAAACAACCGCATATAAGTAGTATTAAAGTTCAACGATCCTGCCCGTCCGCACCGATTCGTCACACGCAAATGCAATGCGCAAACTATTCACTGCGTCTTCCATATGATCAGTCAAATCAAGTCCTTCCTGTATCGCTTTTAAGAAATAAGCCTGCTCGCGATTGCATAATTCCTGGTGATCCGGTTCATCTTCCAGGTCCACCCATTTATCTTCTTTCGCAAAGCGGCCATCTGCGGTCAAATCTGCTGAATGTATACGGATGGATTCGGTTTTGGTATGCGAGGATACATCATCCGACTGACCTTCCGCACTGGCTTTTTTCGCCACAATTGATACGGATCCTTTGGGACCAATCACATCTTTTACAAAAAAAGCAGTCTCACTGATCATCGGGCCCCACCCTGCTTCATACCAGCCAATCGATCCATCTTCAAAACGGATTTGCAATTGACCGTAATTGTAATTGCTTTCCGGAATATCATTTGTCAAACGGGCTCCTATAGCCGAAACCTGTACAGGTTTGGACCGGGTCATCTGGCACATCACATCTATGTAATGAACACCACAGTCCACAATCGGACTCAGGCTTTTCATCAGGTTGCGGTGTACCTGCCACATCAGTCCATGACTTTGCTGGTTGAGGTTCATGCGCATTACCAATGGTTTACCTAATTGCTGTGCCTGTTCAATAAAATAGATCCAGCTTGGATGATGACGTAATATGTAACCCACTACGAGTTTTTTATTCAACTCTTTGGCCTTCGTTACTACTCGCTCCGCTCCGGCCACCGTATCCGCAACCGGTTTTTCCAGAAAAACATGTGCCCCGGCTTCCATTGCCTGAATAGCATATTCTTCATGCGTATCAGGATAGGTTGAGATACAGACGGCATCGGGTTTGGTTGCTGCCAGCGCCTCTGTATAGGAATCAAAAAGCGCATACTCCCCCCCGAGTTTTTCATTCAGGCGTTTTTTACTGTCGCCCCGCGATACAATACCTGCTATCTCAAAACCATCCAGTAACTGGTACGCTAATGCATGGGATGCTCCCATGTTACCACAACCCACTACCAATACCCTAACTGTTTTCCGTTCCATATTACAAATTCATTTTTTTCAATTCTTCAACCGCATAATTGGCAGCTCTTGCCGTCAATGCCATAAATGTGAGTGATGGATTCTGCGTACCGGTGGATGTCATGCAGGCTCCATCTGTTACAAACACATTTTTACAGGCATGCAGCTGATTCCATTTATTCAGCAGGGAGGTTTTTGGATCATGCCCCATTCTTACGCCTCCCATCTCGTGGATATCCAATCCCGGTGCCTGTTTGGTATCTGTTTTAGTAATCGATTTCACTCCTGCTTTTTCCAGCATTTCCTGCCCCTGTTCAAAAAAATCATTCAGGATCTTCAGATCATTCTCATCATAATCTACGTTTATGGATAGCTGTGGGATACCCCAGGCATCTACGTTATTTTTATCAAGGCTAACGCGATTGGATTCCTTTGGTATCGTTTCTCCCTGCATCATCATAAACACGCTCCACCCGCCAGGATCCGTGAGTGATTCTTTTAATGCTGCACCTATTTCTTCTCCCCCTCTACCCCAACTCGGACGATAGGCACTATAGAAAGTCATATATCCACGCTGGAAATCCATCTCCTGCTTGCGAACATTCCGGAAATTCGGCATCATCACTGCACAGGGTCTTCTGCCTTTATAATACGTATCTTCATAGCCTTCCACCCTTCCATTCAGAATGCCCCGGTAATTGTGAAATGCCACATGGGTTCCGAGTAATCCATTATCATTTCCCAATCCGTTAGGGAAACGGGAGGAGATAGAATTCAGCAGGATCAGGTTCGTATTCATGGTTGCCGCATTCACAAAAAAGATCTTCGCCTCAAACTCATGCTGCTCTTTGGTAATGCTGTCAATAACCAGCACACCCCTGGCTTTTTGTGATTTATCATCATACAAAATGGAATGTACTACCGAATTGGGGCGCAGTTCCAGATTACCTGTTTTGGCTGCCCAGGGAATCGTTGAAGAATTTGAACTGAAATATCCGCCAAAAGGACAACCTCGTTCACACAAACTCCGGGCCTGGCATTTGCCCCTGCCCTGTTCCAGGTGAATCGGTTGTGGCTCGGTCAGGTGCGCACAACGACCAATAATCGGAAACCGGTCGGTATAACTGGAACGTATAGCCGAAGCGATGTCTTTCTCCACGCAGTTCATTTCCCAGGGCGGCAGAAATTCACCATCCGGGAGGGTTTCCAATCCATCTTTATTTCCGCTGATACCGGCAAATCGTTCAACATGACTGTACCAGGGAGCAATATCCTCATAGCGGATCGGCCAGTCGGTGGCAAAACCATCTCTTGCCGGCCCCTCAAAATCGAATTTGCTCCAGCGCTGAGTTTGCCGGGCCCATAACAGCGATTTCCCACCAACCTGGTATCCACGGATCCAGTCAAATGGTTTTTCCTGTGTGTAGGGATGCTCCTTATCCTTCACAAAAAAATGTTCGGAGCTTTCACTCAGCGCATAACACCTGCTTGCGATGGGGTTTTCTTTTAAGAAATCCAGGGGCATTTTATTCCGGTGCGGAAACTCCCAGGGATGCATAGTTGCAGTAGGGTAATCCTTCAGATGCTTTACATCCCGCCCTCTTTCCAGCAGCAACACCTTTAATCCCTTTTCACAAAGTTCCTTTGCGGCCCAGCCACCACTGATGCCCGAACCTATAACAATTGCGTCGTATTTACCTGCCATGTGTTAAATATACAAACGGTCCGATTAATCAGCAGGATACAATAAATTGCCGCAAATTGGTACAGAATGCCTACGAATATCAAATGCCCGAATTGTGCGCATGAATTCCCGCTGGAAGAAGCGTTGAACGATGAACTGAAGGAAGCTATCGAAAAAGAAAAGCAGGAACTCCGGGAAAAAATGCTGGAATACCGAAAGCAGAAAGAGGAAGAACTCCGTAAAAAAGACGAAGCTTTTGAGCAGTTCCGCCGTCAGCAGGAAATGGCTTACCGCCAGCAACTCGACCAGGAATTGAAAAAGCAGAACCAGCAGTTGGAGGCCAGTATCCGACAGCAACTCCACTCCGATTACGAAAACCAGCTCATCCTGCTTAAAGATGCCAATCGCGATAATGAGGAAAAACTGAAGGCAGCCCGCCAGAAAGAGCTGGACTTCCTGCGCAAAGAGCAGGAATTGAAAACCAGGGAAGAAGAGTTGGAGATCAGCCTCCAGCGAAGGTTACAGGAAGAAAGAGGCCGGCTCTCTGAAGAACTCCGCAAAATTGAGGAACAGAAAATTGCTGCGAAAGAATCCGAATTCAATCTGCGTGTAAAGGAACTTGAAAAACAGCTGGAAGACCAGAAAAAACTGGCTGAAGAAATGAAACGCAAAGCCGAACAGGGCAGCATGCAGTTGCAGGGTGAAGTCCAGGAACTGGCCCTGGAGGAAATGCTGAAGAGCAGTTTCCCATTTGACCTGATTACTGAAGTAGGTAAAGGGGTTCGGGGGGCGGATTGCATCCAGACGGTACGCAATCAATTTGGTCAGGAATGTGGGAAGATCATTTATGAAAGCAAGCGAACAAAAGGGTTCACCCGCGAATGGATAGAAAAACTTAAAGCTGATATGCGGAGCCAGGGAGCGGATCTCGCTATCCTGGTAACGCAGACAATGCCAGACGACATGGATCAGTTCGGTGAAAAAAATGGAATCTGGATCTGCTCCTTCACAGAAGTCAAACCCCTGGCCCAGGTTTTACGCGAAAGCCTGATCAAAGTATTCAACGCCGTGCGCAGCCAGGAAAACAAGGGAGATAAGATGCATATGCTCTATGATTACCTCACGAGCAACGAATTCTCGGAGCAATGGAAGGCGATCCGCGAAGGTTTCATGAGCATGAAACTCTCCATACAGAAAGAAAGGGATGCTATGGAAAAACTCTGGAAAGCCCGGGAAAAACAACTTGAAAAAGTATTGCTAAACGCTGCCCATATACGCGGCAGTATCGAAGGAATTGCAGGCTCCGAAAATATCAGCCTGCAACTCCTTGATGAGGAAGATGACCCCACCGGACTGCTTGAGTAAGCCTTCCGCCCTGGCGGAAAGAATGTTATTTTGCGTTCTTTTTAACGTAAGCACCCAATGCTTTTCCAGCATCTGCATACGCTTCGCCGATGCGCAGACCGGTATCAAAATCAAAACCGCCAAAGGTACGACCCAGTGCCTTGTCCACCTTGATTCTGGCTACTTCCTTGCTGCGGTTGGCTGTTTCAACGATGGTAACCTCCAGGTAAATATTAGCATTACCACGGGTGATTCCAATGTTATAACCAGGTTCAGTTGAAACCGTTTTTACGATCATAGTATATTTGGCAGCAGGTGCACTTCCTGAAGCAATCCCACTTTCTCTGCCAAACAACTCATTAAACTTTGGATGAAAGCGACTCTCCCGATCTGCTACCCAGGACTTGGCCCAATTATCTCCCCGGCCGGATTCTTTTTTATTGTATTCCTCCGTCTTTTTGGCTACATACTCGGCTTCTGTCTTGAATTTACCTACCGACATGCCATCGTACACAAACTCGGTATTAATCTCTTTTTCGCCGGCCAGTACCGAAATATCTCCGGATTCCAGTTTAATCCGCTGCGCAGACGCCGTGAGGGAACTGATGGTAATAGCAACCACTAAACTTAAACTGATAAAATTTTTCATGTAGAAGGGTTTATATGAAGTTATGCTATCTGAGCGCTTCCGATACCATTCCGTTGTATCCCTTCTCAAAAAATTTTAATCCTAACCGGACATCTGGTATTCACCATAAAAAATCAGGTCACCAGGTAAGCCATCACCAGGGGTTCAAAAATTTTTGCCTCCAACTGCACTTCCAGTGGCTGACCCAGGTTAAAACGAAAAGGAATCTCCATCCACTGATTGGATTTATATTTTAAGGGTCCGCTGAGCTGCATGTGCGTTTTGAAATCCAGTCCGCCTAATCCATACCACTTGTATACCGCCTCTTTTGCACTCCAGATCACGGTTGTCATCTCCAACTGCAACTGATCAAATAATTCCCATTGAGCCAGGTACGCTTTCTCCTCTTCCGATAAGAATTTGGGCGATATTCGCTCAATCCGCGGCGTTACCAGCTCAATATCAATCCCCACCCGGTTCGTACTGCTGGCAATCGCCGCTGCATAATTTCCGCAATGAGAGATCGAAAAATGATATTTTTCCCCCGGCAGGTAGGGTTTCCGGGTGTCGGCTACCAGGATCTCTTCCAACGGGAAATCATCAAACAAAACAGGTAACAAATACCTGCCCGCCAGGTGCTGCAGCCGTTTGTAGGGATGGGTGACATCCTGGTGCAGGGAAACACTGGAGAGAAAGAATTCCTCCGGCTCCTCAATGCGCCAAATCGCGAGTCGCGTTGTTTGGTTGATATTATGTTGATAAAATAAGGCCAAGGTTGAAATTAAGAACCTAACATTGCAGCGGCACTTAAACAGTACCCCGCAACAAATATAAATTAAGCCAAGCACATGATTTTGTCGGATACGCGCATATTGGAAGAAATCGAAAAAGGCACCATCAAAATTGAGCCTTATAACCGCGAATGCCTCGGAAGCAATTCCTACGATGTTCACCTGGGCAAATGGCTCGCTACCTACAAGGAGCATATCCTGGATGCCAAAAAGCATAACCAAATTGAATACTTTGAGATTCCTGATGAAGGATTTGTGTTATACCCTCATATTTTTTACCTCGGTGTAACGGAGGAGTATACCGAAACCCATGCGCATGTCCCATTCCTCGAAGGGAAATCCTCTACAGGTCGCCTTGGGATTGATATCCATGCTACAGCAGGCAAGGGCGATGTTGGTTTCTGCGGCAACTGGACCCTCGAAATTTCTGTAAAACAACCAGTGAAAGTGTACAAGGGTATGCCGATCGGACAGTTGATCTATTTCCCGGTAGAAGGACCTATTGAAGTTGCCTACAACCAGAAAAAAAATGCGAAATACAGCGGTCAGCCAGATAAGCCCATCGAGAGCATGATGTGGAAGAATAAATTCTGAGCTCAGAGTCGCTCCCATCCATATTTTCTGCCATAGGCAATCACAAGTGCTACCACCTGGTTATAACTCAATAATCCGGATGGCTGTTGGTTGGCACGTAAATACTGCGCATACAGGGTTCTAACCAAAGGCTCCAGTAATCCAACATGCTCCTGGTTGAATTTTCGCAAAGCGATAATATCTTCTTTAACGCCGGCAGGCAACTGGTTCATGCGCAGCTGTGCTAGTGCTGAATCCCGTAGGTTCAAATCGCGAATAGCATATAGGTAGAGGTCAAAATAAGCGGAATAGCGGAAAGCCGGACTTTCACTTTTACTCGCCGTCAGAAATCCGGCCATATTGGCTTCGTTTTCCCTCGCATATCCAAGCTGGTGGCCGATTTCATGACAGGTGGTAAAAGGTTGAACAAATACCGGAACGGTAGTATTCACCTGCGCCTCTCCGGTAAACGGATTGTAATACCCCGTAAATCCCAGGTAATTACCCAGGTAACTGTATAGGGAGGGCTTAACGCTTTGGCCACCGTATTTTAAAAAGAGAGCCCGCGTACCCGGTTGCTGATAGGCACTGAAAGCACTTGTAAAGAGGGTTCTTTTATGCCGGAGGGGTTGCCGTTCGGGAAGCGATATCGTACGGTTGGCTTCCATCCGCTTGGATAAAACCTGCACCAGGCTATCAAGTTCACCAGTTGAATATTGTCCAGGACGGATACCTGCCTGCCGGGCAATGCCAACCCTGTTGTAATTCAATCCCCATAACAGATTGAACAGAATATAGATCCACAACCAGACCCGCATTACTTTCACACCTACCCGAAGCAACCAATTAAGATCGATGCGTTTTTGCAACAAGGCCCGGAAAAATTTCACCAGCGCATATACCAGTCCGATAGTTGCTATCGCGTAGAGCAGGTCGCCGAAACTGAGTGGCATCCATCCAAACAAAAATCGCTGTACCCGGGAGATCACCGGGTAAACCCCGGTTGAATAATATTTTTCCACCAAATCAGGAAAAATTGACACCAGCTTAATGAATAAAGCTGTGCCTGCCAGAAGGTATAAACCCGTATACCGGTATCTTTGCCCCGTTCTTTCCTGCATGTTGTTACAACTATTCGCAATAATAGAATGTTCAATGCAAAAAGAAAATTCAAAAATGCCTGCCATGAATATCGAAAAGAACCGGAATGAAGACGCGATGAAGCTCTTGCTCAGTGATCTGAAGAAACGCCGCGAAAAAATCTTAGTCGGCGGCGGCAAAAAGTCCATTGAGAAACAACACGAAAAAAATAAGTGGACCCCAAGGGAACGAATCGATTACCTCATTGATGCCGGAACAGAATTCCTGGAAATCGGAAGTTTTGCCGGATATGGCATGTACGAGGAGCAGGGTGGATGCCCCGCAGGTGGAACAGTTGCCGGCATAGGTTACGTGAGCGGCAGACAATGTGTGATTCTGGCAAACGACCAGACAGTAAAAGCCGGAGCCTGGTTTCCTATTACCGGGAAGAAAAACCTGCGGATGCAGGAAATTGCGATGGAAAATCACCTTCCTGTCATCTACCTGGTAGATAGTGCCGGTGTATTCCTGCCCATGCAGGATGAAATCTTCCCTGATAAGGAACATTTTGGCCGGATCTTCCGTAACAATGCCCGCATGAGCGCGATGGGTATTACACAGATCGCAGCAGTGATGGGCCCCTGTGTAGCCGGTGGTGCTTACCTGCCAATCATGAGCGATGAAACCCTGATGGTGGAAGGAAACGGCTCTATTTTTCTGGCCGGCCCCTACCTGGTAAAGGCCGCCATCGGAGAAGATATAGATGTTGAAACCCTGGGTGGCGCTGAAACGCACAATGCGCTTTCCGGAATTGCGGATTATAAATTTCCGACAGAAAAAGAATGCCTGGATCATGTCAAAAAAATCATGAGTAAACTGGCGGAACCGCAACAGGCAGGATTTAATCGCACCCAACCCAAAGCACCCAAAAAAGCACCCGAAGAACTCTATAGCATGCTGGCAGAAAACAACAGCAAGCCGTATGACATGCGGGAACTCATCACGGCCCTGGTAGATGATTCCGAATTTGAAGAATTTAAAGCCGAATACGGGAAAACCATTCTCTGCGGTTATGCGCGCATTGAGGGTTGGGCAGTTGGTATTGTAGCGAACCAGCGCCTGATCGTGAAAAGCAAAAGAGGTGAAATGCAGATGGGAGGTGTAATCTATAATGACAGTGCTGATAAAGCAGCACGGTTTATTATGAACTGCAACCAGAAAAAAATTCCGCTGGTTTTTCTGCAGGATGTAACCGGATTTATGGTGGGCAGCCGAAGTGAACATGCAGGCATCATTAAAGACGGCGCCAAACTAGTTAATGCAGTGGCCAATTCCGTAGTACCTAAAATCACGATCATTGTTGGTAATTCTTATGGTGCAGGTAATTATGCAATGTGCGGGAAAGCCTATGATCCCCGTTTCATTTATGCCTGGCCAACCGCAAAAATTGCAGTGATGGGCGGTGACCAGGCAGCTAAAACCCTTATGCAGATCCAGGTTGCGTCCATGAAAGCAAAAGGTGAAGAAATTACGCCTGAACAGGAAAAACAGGTATTGCAATCTATCAAACAGAAATACGACGAACAAACTACTCCCTATTATGCAGCCTCCCGGTTATGGGTAGACGAAATAATTGATCCAATGCAGACCCGTCGTGTAATCGCAACCGGTATCGAAGTCGCAAATCACAATCCGGAAATGTCCGTGTTTAAAACGGGAGTAATACAGACGTGAGATGTGAGAAGTGAGACGTGAGACCAAAAAACCATTTCACCTTTCACGTCTCACGTCTCACGTCTCACGTTTCACTTTTCACCTTTCACCTTTCACCTTTCACTTCCTCATGTCCGAACTCATCATCTACACAGACGGCGCCAGCCGGGGAAATCCTGGTCCGGGTGGCTATGGCACCATACTTAAATGGGGCACCAAAGAAAAAGAATTGTCCAAAGGCTATCGCAAAACCACCAATAATCGCATGGAATTAATGGCGGTTATTGCGGGGCTCGAAGCACTTACTAAAACCGGTTTAAAGATTACGATCTACAGTGATAGTCAATACGTGGTGAAAGCCGTGGAAGAGGGTTGGCTAAAAAACTGGATCGCCACCAATTTCAAAGGCGGTAAAAAAAACCGGGATCTCTGGACCAAATATCACGAGCTTGCCAAACAGCACCATATCCGGTTCAAATGGGTAAAAGGACATGCCGATAACCCTTTTAACAACCGTTGTGACATACTGGCTACTACCGCTGCAGATGGGAAAAACCTATTGATTGATTCCAACTACGAAGCAGAAAATCCCTGAAAAGTCCGGATACAATCTCCTGTTTTGGATTCAGGAAATATTGGATATTTGATACATGACCGAAACCAACCCACCTGCTGATATCCGGATTAGTTCACTACCGGATGCTGTTCCTCCCCCGATGGATCTTATCCTGATGGCTGATCCTAACTCAGAACAGGTTGCAGAATACCTGCCCCATTGCCTCATCCTGGTTGCCAATCACCTCGAACTTACAGTAGGCGTACTGGCCCTGTCGCCCGAAGGCAAAACCAAAGCAGAAATTAAAGTACTGGCCGTTACGCCCGGTTATCGGAGAAAAGGAATAGGCAAATTATTATTGCAGGAGGCCAGTGAAAGGGCGCGGCGACTCGGTTTTACTGAGCTCCAGGTTTGCACGGGAAACTCGAGCATCAAACCCTTCCAGTTGTACCAGCAGGCAGGCTTTGAAATGATTGATGTACGCTGGAATTATTTTACTCACCACTATCCACAACCGATAATAGAAGAGGGAATTGTTTGTAAACATCAGCTGGTGCTCAATAAATCATTATAACCCTACCCGATGCTTACCAATACTTTATTGTACCTGCGTCAACGCTCCAGCTTAAGCATCGGATACCTGTTTGCTGTTTCCAGTATTTTACTGGGTATTTGGGTGGCAGCGATTCCCCAGGTCAAGCAAAGACTGGAACTCACAGATGCCACACTTGGGCTTACCCTGCTACTTGCGCCGCTGGGTGCACTCACCGGAGTTGCCATCGCGCCATGGTTTTTTAAACGGGTAGCGGCAGGCAACTGGATCTTTTATGGCAGCCTCTTTTATTGTGCTGCCTTTGTTCTGCAGGTAACCGCCCCTACTGTACTGGTATTGATGATCGCGCTTTTTTCAACCGGACTTGCCGGCTTTCTCAATGGCGTATCAACCAATGCAATGGTTGATCAACTGGAACAAAAATTGCAGCGCCGGCTGATGAGTACTTCACACGGCATGTATAGTTTAGGGGGTGGCATAAGTGCCGGCCTCGCCTCTTTTTTTTACTGGCTGCAGATACCAGCCGTTTGGCAAATCGCGATTGTGGCGCTGGCACTTTCAACTGGCCTGTTTTTGCTACGCAAAGAATTGTTATCACATCAGGTAGAGATCGCTTCAGACAGCCGCTTTCGTTTACCCTCCGGAGGTCTGATCGGACTTTCCTTTATCTGCTTTGTCACCTTTATGGGAGAAGGTTGTGTTGCAGACTGGAGCGCCCTCTACCTTCGTGAATCCTTGAATGGCACCAAGGCAATTGCAGGAATCGGATTTGCAGGTTTCTCCATTGCAATGGCACTTGGCCGCTTTAATGGTGATGCGCTGATTCCAAAAATTGGCAATAAAAATATGGTGATGGGAGGTTGTCTCGTAGCTGCTACAGGCTACCTGCTGGCGGTTAGTTTTACTTCGATCCCGGTTGCAATTGCAGGATTTACACTAGTCGGACTCGGATTTTCCTGCGTTGTTCCCGTACTGTTCAGCACGGCCACAAAAGTACCGGGAATAAGCGCAGTTAGTGGTATATCTGCTGTTGCAACGGGTGGTTTACTTGGCTTTCTCGCCGGCCCCTCACTGGTAGGCATCATTTCCGAAAAGTTTACCATGGCAACCGGACTCAGCGTGATTTTTATTCTGGCTCTGCTCGCAACTGCAACAGCCTGGAAGAATCGGTATCTTCAAAATTCAACAATCACCTCAAATCAGGTAAATTATCCGGATCAGCTTTTGTAAGGATTAACCTGCCGCTGGCTGGTATCATCAAATGGTAGCACGCAAATGCATTGAACCCGGTTGATTAATATCCTTATCATATTAAAGAAACAGTAATCGTATGAAAATCTGGAACCGTGCTTTTCGCTTATTGCTCACCGTTAGTTTTCCAATTTATTCGAATGCCCAGAACATTCAGGAAGACGCAATTCGCATTTATCTCACCGGTGATTCTGCTGATGTACAAACTACAACCAAACCCGGACTACTGCTTGCTGGAGGCAGTACGGATGTTAATTCCGCGATGCTTTGGTTGCTGGAACGGTCTGGTGGCGGAGACGTGGTTGTGATCCGATCCTCCGGAGCCGACGGCTACAACCAGTACTTGTTTGACCTTGCAAAAGTAAATTCCGTAGAAACCATTCTGATCAATAGTCGGGATAAAGCATTCTTACCTATAGTGGCAGAAAAAATCCGTAAAGCTGAACTTTTATTTATTGCAGGTGGCGATCAATGGAATTATACCCGTTATTGGAAAGATTCTCCCGTTGAAGACGCAATCAACTTTTTAATTAACGAAAAGAAAGTGCCTGTAGGCGGCACCAGCGCCGGTTGTGCAATCCTGGGCGACTATTATTTTGCTGCCCAATACGGTACCATTCAATCGGAAACTGCACTTGAAAGTCCTTACCATATTGCCAACGCAATTGGCAGAAAAGATTTCATCATAGCCCCAATCTTGCGTAATACCATCACAGACTCGCATTACAGTCAGCGCAACAGGCAGGGTCGACATATCAGTTGGCTGGCAAGGTTGTTGAAAGAAGAAAAAACCAAAACAGTCCGCGGCATTGGAGTAGATGAAAAAACAGCAGTAGCTATCGATGAAGCGGGATGGGCAACTGTCTTTGGAAGCAACGAAGCCTGGTTTATTTGGAATGAAGCTGGCAAGCCTGAGGTGTGCGAACCCGGAGAGGCGCTACACTGGAGTTCATCCAAGGCCCCGGTCAGGACCTATATGATTAAAGGTTCAATAGAAGGAAACGGTCGTTTCAATCTGAATAACTGGAAACAAATGGAGGGCGGCACCACCAGGCAGCTAAAAGTTGAGCAGGGAGTCTTACGCTAACTCTACTTTTTTGTTTCCGTAAAGAAGATAATAACCTCCGAATAACAGCAGACTGAAAAACAGTGTGGAATAAACGCTTATGGGGTAAAATGGCAGTCCGTCTATATAGGTTGCCATCAATCCGGCAAAGGATTTGGGATGTCCCCATCCGCCACCAAATACCCATACACTAAAATTGGAAAGCAGAAAATATACGGTTGGTGCAGCTACAGATGCGAGCCCTACCTGCAGTACATTGATCTTTTTAATATAAAAACCAATCACCGTCATCAATGCAAACAGTGCGTAGTTCAAAACCTGTCCACTGTAAAATCCCTGCGTTGTTGTAATTCCAGCCTTGTACAGTCCATGATACAGAAGATCACTTAGAAACATGGAGAATATTGGTAAGGCGAAAGCCCACTTCTTATCCCTGATCAGCGCGCCACCAAATATGGCCATAGCCAATTGAGGAGCAAATCCAAAAGGGCGGGACGGAATAATGCGGTATACGGCAGCAACCACAATCAACAGTACAAATGATACTATCAGAGATTTATTCAGTTTCATATTCAAAAGCTCGAATGTTAAGGATCAGGCACAAAAATAGGGGATTTTCACTTGGCAGCGGCAGGTACCGTGGCCCGAAAAGCCTGGCAGCCCCCCGCTGTGGAAATCTTTACGCTAGCTCCTGCTGTCAATAATACAGATTGCCCCCTGGACATGTTTTGAGAATATCCAGTGCCTTGCTCGCAGATTTCAAGTTCCCCCTCCAATACCAGTATGATGTCTGTAGTATCCGTTGTAAGCTGTAGTCCTGCAGCGGCTGGCAGCTCCAGCAAATGCAGTTCAAAATCATCCGCCGGTGTCAGGAAAGCCTTCTCAAAGGGCTGAACATCCGTTCCTTCCAACAGTTCCGGAACACAGGGCTCAAATCTTACGTGTTTCATTAATTCTGGCACATCCACGTGTTTGGGGGTAAGCCCACCTCTCAACACATTATCGGAATTTGCCATAATTTCCACATTCTGACCTTCCAGGTAAGCATGCAAAACGCCTGCATCCTGAAATATCGCCTGTCCTTTTTTCATTTCTACCAGGTTCAACAAGTAGATGCTGAAAATTCCACGGTCAATCCTTCCCGGCTGATTATAGGTAATGGCAGCTCTCGCGGCCCAGAAATCCGGATTGAACTTCGCCAAGCTACCGGCATGATAAGCAGGCAGGATACGATCGAGCAAAGGTTGCAAACGCGCAACTACTTCTTCATCCGGCATCTCCATAACCGTACGATATAATTTCGCATACTCACTCTCTGCAAATACTTCCAGTAAAAATTGAAGTTCTGAACGCGCTGTCAACACCTCTTTCAATGATGCAGCTTCTCTGAATCCATGCAATAACCAGAATTCACCTAAGGCATATGCCAGTTCAGGTTTGTGATTGTCGTCTTTATAATTGCGATTGGAGGCTGTCAACGCAATACCTGCCGCATTTTCAGCTGCATAACCCTTCCTGGCATTTTCACGTGTTGGATGCACCTGAATACTCAGCATGTCTTTAACATCCAGTACTTTCAGCAGATAAGGGAGTCGCCCGAATGTGGACTGAACAGCAGCCCCCAACAATTGGGGATGTTGCTGCAGCAACGCATCCAGCTTTGCTTCTCCATTCACGATGGATGGCGCCTGCACATGGGCACCCAGCCAGTATTCAGCAGATGGTTGTCCGGCTTTAACCTCCCGTGATAACAAGGTTGGTATATAGGTAAAACCACCCCATTGATAAGGCTGCACCGTTCCTTCCAGATCAAATAACTTATTTTGAATATCCATAGCGCGCCGAAATTAGGACAAAATCAGTGAGTGAAACAGGCAAATCTGCATACTGGAAAATTGGGCGAACAGGAAGCCATTAAGTTTCTGGAAAATCTTGGGCACCGCATCCTGCATCGCAATTGGAAATACTTCCGAAAGGAAATTGATATTATTTCCTGTTGCAACGAAGTATTACATTTCACAGAAGTAAAAACGCGCACCGGTGATGGTTTCGGCTCCCCGGAAAGCGCCGTGAATACCAAAAAAATTCAACATATCCAATCAGTTGCGGCCGCATTCCTGGAGGTACATCCTCAATGGAAACGCATCAGCTTTGATGTGCTTGCTGTTGAATTAAAACAGGATGAAATAAAGATCCGGCATTTCCAGGATCTTTCTTAGCGAACGCGGCTGATCTGAACCAGTGATAATGTCGCTTTTAACTTCTCTACCATTTTGAAGGTAGCCGGACAATACTCAATATTCTGTTTGTGTACATGCATATAATCCACCGCTTTCTTTTTACTCAGGTGGGGGAAACCGGCGCAGTCTGCAGGCCGCACTTCATAAATGCTGCACATATTGGTTTTGAGATCGAGGAACTGGCAGGGCTGTTTCACATTCATCCAGTCTTTATCTTTTTTATCGAAAAACAACCACTTTTCCTTGAAAGCATCTACGGTCATATTGAGATGCGCAGAGATACGGATGAGATCCTGTTTTGTAAAAGTCGGACTCATTTTTTTACAGCAATTCGCGCAGGTAAGGCAATCCACTTCCGACCAAACTTCCTGTTCTATTACCGGAGTAATCTTATCAATTCCACGCGGACGTTCATTTTCCAGTTTGGTCAAAAATCGCTTCAGGGTACGTTTTCTTTCAATTACCTGCTTTTTAAACTGTCGCAGGTTAACAGCACGGGGATTGGTAGCCAACTCCATTCGGTCACTTGTTTATGAAATCGCAATATAAAGGATTCAATGCGTTAATTTGCTTCCTGTACCGGAACAAATTATCATGTGGGCATCTTATAAAAAAGGATTTAAAGCATGGCTGCGATTGGAAAAATCCCTGGCGGATCATTCGGTGGCTGCGTACCTGCATGATCTGGACCTGCTGATTCAGTACCTTGATATATCTGGCAAAGCCCCTTCACCTGACAATATTTCTCCCGAACAATTACAGACATTCCTGCGCTGGATTGCCGAACTGGGCATGAGCCAGCGTTCCCAGGCCAGGATCTTATCCGGACTCAGGAGTTTTTATACCTATTGCCTGGTAGAGCAAATCACCAAAACCGATCCTACCGCCCTGCTTGAAGCTCCCAAACTGCAGCGCAAGTTACCCGACACCCTGAGCTATGAAGAAATAGAAGCAATCATTTCAGCAATTGATCTTAGTAAACCTGAGGGAGAAAGAAATAAAGCTATTCTGGAAACGATGTACAGTTGCGGACTTCGGGTAAGCGAGATTGTTAGTCTGCAAATTTCCTGTTTGTACCTGGATAGCGGATTTATACGGGTAATTGGCAAGGGAAATAAAGAACGGCTGGTACCCATTGGAGAAAAAGCGATCCGCCAGCTGGAGATATACCTTAAACTGGTACGATCACATCAAATCATTAAACCGGGGGCAGAGGATATTGTTTTTTTGAACCGCCGCGGTCAGCCCTTAACTCGGGTAATGATCTTCCTGGTGATCAAAGAACTTGCAAAAAAAGCAGGTATTCAAAAGTCCATTTCGCCACATACGTTCCGGCATTCCTTTGCCACCCACCTGGTGGAAGGTGGAGCAGATCTTCGGGCCGTTCAGGAAATGCTGGGACATGAAAGCATCACCACTACCGAAATTTATACACATCTTGACCGGGAATTTCTGCGTCGCACCCTGCATGAATTTCATCCTGCTTTCCGTTCATCCATTTGATCTTAAACAATTAGTTTCGTTGCCCGTTATATTTGTCATTCAAAATCAGCTCATCATGAAAAAAATCATTCTTACGCTGTCTGTAGCGTTTTGTCTCCTCCAGGGAGCACAGGCACAGCTCAAGACACCCCAACCGAGTCCGGCTGCCTACATAAAGCAGGAATTTGCCTTATCGAATGTTGAATTGTCTTATTCCCGTCCCGCCATGCGGAATCGTGCCATCTTTGGAGATCTGGTTCCATTCGGTAAAGTTTGGCGTACCGGAGCCAACGCCGCAACCACCATTACCTTTGGTGATGATGTGGAATTTGGTGGCAAACCTGTTCCAGCTGGCAAATATGGATTACTGACTATTCCAGGTGCAAGTGAGTGGGTGGTAATTCTCACAAAGCAATTAGATGTTACAAGTCCGGCTGCTTATAAGCAGGACCAGGATGTGGTTCGGGTAACTGTTCGTCCGGAGTCACTGCCCTTCAGCCTTGAAACCTTTATGATTGGATTTGATAATATTCAGCCTACTTCCATGAATATGGATATCGTATGGGATAGAACGGTTGTAACAGTTCCCATCAAGGCGAATATTGATGGAAAGGTAATGGCACAGATCCAGGAACTGGAGAAGGGTGACAAATTCCCTTACTTCCAGGCGGCCATGTACTATATGGAGAATGGAAAGGACATGAACAAAGCGCTTACATGGCTTACCAAAGCAACTGAGCAAAATCCGAAAGCTTTCTGGGTACATCACCAGCGTGCTAATTGCCTGGCCAAACTGGGCAAAAAAGCAGAAGCAATTGCTGCGGCAAACAAATCCATGGAACTGGCTAAAGATGCCAAAAACGATGACTACGTAGTTCTCAACCAAAAACTACTGGCCTCTTTGAAATAAAGATTGCCCAACAAAAAGGAAGAGGCTGTCTCAAAAGGGCAGCTTCTTTTTTTTTGATTATAGGAAGTTTCTGG